>Ga0190304_1000002_pt1 | contig 132919 bp, 108 predicted proteins | sample 48700712_MG_FD_161670 | JGI IMG/M metagenome (GOLD analysis project Ga0190304, IMG submission 161670) | Hydrothermal vent sediment bacterial communities from Southern Trench, Guaymas Basin, Mexico - 4870-07-1--2_MG | ecosystem: Environmental > Aquatic > Marine > Hydrothermal vents > Sediment ...
AACATGGTACATCTCTTGTTGATATTTGTAATAACTGTGTTCAATACGTCAAATATACAAAATGAAAGCAATTCACAACATTGTTTTTGTTTGACATTTATTTAATAATGTTGTATATTTGTATTGAAACCTGTTGGTTAAAAGCGTACCGGTTTGCTGAACCGGAAACTTCTTTTAATTAGCAGGTTTTCATTCACAATCTTTAAGTATATTTTTCACTTTTCTGGTCATAATACATTGTTTTTGTTTGACATTCATTAAATTCGTTTTTTTTGTAGAAAATAACCGATGGATATAAAGCAACCCTGTTTGCTAACAGGGAGTGTTTCGCCGGTTATTTTTTTATTTTATTATAATTAAAATGCTTTTCATTACCAATATGGTGCAGCTTACTTGAACTGAAAGCTTCGCTTACAGCGAAGCTTTCGATAATAAAGAGTTTAGATATTAAAAAGGATTATACTTAATAAATTCTCAAGCATATTCTGTTGAATTTTCTGTACTTTTGAAATCTGAGATATAATAAAACTATTATTGTGGAAATTTTTGATGTTATTGTAATTGGTGCAGGTCCTGCCGGATTAATTGCAGCCGGAAGAGCCGGAGAATTAGGAGCAAAAGTGTTGGTGCTTGAGAAAATGAAAAAGGAAGGCATGAAGCTTTTAATTACAGGGAAAGGGAGATGTAATATTACTAATGATTCGTATATGTCGAATTATTTTAAACGAATATATCCTAATGGTAGATTTTTAAAATATGCTTTTTCGCAATTTTTCACAAAAGATATTATTAATCTGTTAAACAATAATGGAGTAGAAACAGTTGTTGAACGTGGCGATAGAGTTTTTCCTAAATCGAATATGTCTGCTGATGTTTTAAGTGCTTTATTGCTATATACTAAAAATAATAATGTTGTAATTAGTCGAAATTGCAATGTAACGAAATTGCTTTTAGAAAACGATAGAATAAAAGGTGTAGAGTGTCGATATAATAACGAAAAACGAATAATAAATGCAAAATCGGTAATCTTATGTAGCGGAGGAAAATCGTATCCGGCAACAGGTTCTTCGGGCGATGGTTACAAATTAGCTCAAGCTGTTGGACATAAAATAGAAACCCTGCGACCTGCTCTTGTACCTTTAGAAACAAAAGGAGATATGGCTAAGAAATTGATGGGTGTGAGCCTGAAAAATTCAAATGTTATTGCTTGGGTAAATAATAAAAAACAAAAAGAAGAATTTGGAGAATTACTTTTTACACATTTTGGTTTGTCGGGACCTTCCATATTAACTCTTAGTAGATTTGTTGTTGATGAACTAATGAAAAATAATAAAGTAGAAATTTCTATTGATTTAAAACCGGCATTAAACGAACAAAAATTAGATAATAGATTAATTCGCGATTTAAATGATAATGGAAAGAAACAAATAGAAAATATTTTTAAATTGTGGTTACCATCAAAAATGATTCCTGTTTTTCTCGAAGCAGCAAAAATTGATCCTGTAAAAATCGGACATCAAATAAATGCTAAAGAACGTGGGAGAATTAAGAATTTAATGAAAAATTTAAGATTCGAAATCAGCGGATATCGTCCGTTTAAAGAAGCAATAATTACTGCCGGAGGAATATGTACAAACGAAATTGATTCGAAAACTATGGAATCGAAGATTATTAAGAATTTATACTTTGCAGGCGAAATAATCGATTTAGACGCCGAAACCGGAGGTTATAATCTTCAAATAGCATATTCTACAGCATGGATTGCAGGAAGTGTTTGCGCCGATAAATAAGACTGTTGGGAATTTAATTAACTTTATTTATTAACTTTAAGTCACCCCGTGAGTATTAAAATATTTTTGTATATTTGCTTGCAATAAGTAGTTTGCAAATTTATTATGAATATTTACCACCCAAATACTTTATATCACAACTACGGCAAAGGACTCTTCGAGTGCTGGATTTGGTGATTCTTACTTTTAATATTCCACAATATTAATCAGATATAAGTCTGAATATTTCTTTTTATTTTAATTTCATATAAAATACTTTCTTATGAATGGAACTATTTTCGATGTAAAGCATTTTGCAATACATGATGGTCCGGGTATAAGACAAACTATATTTTTTAAAGGTTGTCCGCTGAATTGCTGGTGGTGTCATAATCCTGAAAGTCAAAACCCGAAACCCGAAAAATATACAAGAATTGATAAACTTGATGGCAAAGAATATAAGAAAGAAGTAACTGCCGGATATCAAATAAGCGTAGACGATTTATTTACAGTTATTTCCGAAGACAAGATATTTTATAAAGAGTCGGATGGCGGAGTTACTTTTTCGGGAGGAGAGCCTTTATTTCAAAATAAATTTTTATACCAGATATTACAAAAATGCAAGAACAACAACATTCATACCACTGTTGATACCAGTGGATTTTCATCACAAAAAGTAATCGCAAAAATTGCCACTGTAACTAATTTATTTCTATACGATTTAAAAATAATTGACAATTCATTGCATAAAAAATATACCGGAGTTTCTGTACATCAGATTTTAGAAAATATACAATTTCTTGATTCTATAAATGCAAATATAATAATTCGATTTCCTGTGATTCCGGGAATTACAAATACTCGCAAAAATATCTCAGATATTAAGAATTTTATTAAAACTTTAAAAAATATCCGACAAATCGATATTCTTCCGTACCATAATATATCGCGTAGTAAATACAAGCGATTAAATATGGAATATAAAATGGGAGACGAATTAGCTCTTCCTAATTCAGAGATAAATACATTAAAAAGAGAATTCGAAAAATTAGGATTAAAAGTACAAATTGGAGGTTAACAAATTTTGCAAAAATTTTATTCAAACAAAATTGTAACTTATTAAAATTACAAACACAAAAACGACTTAGTAAATTTATAAACATATGAACAATAGAATAAAAAAACTAAGAGCACAAAGCCAAAATGCCATAAACAAGTTATCGGTCGAAAGAGCATTCCTTATCACAGAATTTTATAAAAATAATCATACAAAGAATTTATCGACACCAATAAAAAGAGCCTTATCGCTTAAATATATTTTAGAAAACAAAAAGATATGTATTAATGATGGGGAATTAATTGTAGGCGAACGAGGTCCGGAGCCAAAGGCTACACCTACTTATCCCGAAATAAATCTTCATTCTGAAACAGATTTACATATTCTAAATTCAAGAGCAAAAGTTAATTTTAAAGTCGATGAAGAGACTTTATCTATTTATAAAGAACAGATTATTCCTTACTGGCAAGGCAAAACGCAACGTGATATTATTTTTTCTAAATTACCACAAAATTGGTTATCGGCATATAATGCCGGAGTATTTACCGAATTTCAGGAACAAAGAGCTCCGGGACATACCGTTGCCGGGGAAAAAGTTTTTGCAAAAGGAATGATAGATTTTAAAAAAGACATAAAAGAAAGTTTAGAAAACTTAGACACTAATAATACAGATACTAAACAAAAAAAGACTGATGAACTTAAAGCAATGGATATTGCAGCAGACTCGTTAATAATGTTTGCAAACAGACATTCTGATGAACTTGAAAGACTTGCCGAAAACGAAAATAATAATTCAAAAAAAACAGAATTATTAGAATTAGCTCGAATATGTAAAAATGTTCCGGCTCATGCTCCTAAAACTTTTCATGAGGCGTTACAACATTATTGGTTTATTCATTTAGGTGTAATTACCGAATTAAACCCGTGGGATTCTTTTAATCCCGGAAGATTAGATCAACATTTGTATCCTTTTTACAAAAAAGAAACTACAGAAGGAACTTTAACAAAAGAAAAGGCAATAGAGCTTCTTCAATCGTTCTGGATAAAATTTAATAATCATCCATCGCCACCAAAAATGGGAGTTACGGCTCTCGAGAGCAATACATACACCGATTTCTCTCTTATTAATCTTGGCGGATTAAAAGAAGATGGTACAGATGCTGTTAACGAACTATCGTACATAATTCTTGATGTAATAGAAGAAATGCGAATTTTACAGCCTAGCTCGATGGTTCAGATAAGCAAGAAAAACCCTAACAGTTTTATTGAACGAGCAATAAAAATTACAAAAACAGGATTTGGACAACCGTCGTTTTTTAATACCGATGCAATAATTAAAGAATTACTATTTCAAGGAAAGAAAATCGAAGATGCAAGGAATGGAGGTGCCAGTGGTTGTGTCGAAACCGGAGCATTTGGTACAGAAAGTTACATCCTTACCGGATATTTTAATTTGAATAAAATTCTGGAAATAACCCTAAATAATGGAATAGATCCGATAAGCAATAAAGAAATAGGACTAAAAACAGGCAGGGCCGACTTGTTTAAGTCATTCGATGAATTAATGGATGCATACGAAAAACAATTAAATTATTTTGCTGATATAAAAATTGCCGGAAATAGAATTATAGAAAAATTATATGCCGAAAGAATGCCTGTACCTTTTCTTTCGTTAATTATAGACGATTGTATAAAAAATGCCAAAGATTATAACGATGGTGGAGCAAGATATAACACCAGTTATATTCAAGGTGTTGGTTTAGGTAGTATTGCCGATAATTTATCATCGATAAAATATAACATTTTCGACAATAAAAACATTTCGATGACTAAACTTCTTAAAGCCATAAGAGACAATTTTGAAGGACACGAAGACCTGCGTTATAAATTAGTTTTCGAAACACCTAAATATGGCAACAATAACGAAGTTGCAGATATTCATGCAGTAAATGTTTTCGATATTTTTTATAAAGCTATAAACGGGAAACCAACAGCACGTGGCGGGAAATTCAGGATAAATATGTTACCAACAACTAGTCATGTTTACTTTGGAAGCGTAATAAAAGCCATGCCCGACGGACGAAAAGCATACGCCCCATTATCAGAGGGAATCAGTCCTGTACAAGGAGCCGACAAGAAAGGACCAACGGCCGTTCTTCAATCTGCTACAAAAATAAACCACATAAAAACAGGCGGCACACTACTAAATCAGAAATTTGCACCCTCGTTTTTCAATAACAACACAAGCATTATTAAGCTCCGTCAGCTTATCCGTAGTTATTTTAAAATGGAAGGACATCATATTCAATTTAATGTAGTAGAAGCCAACACCCTACGCAAAGCTCAAGAAACACCGGAAAAATATTCCGATTTAATTGTACGGGTTGCCGGATATAGCGACTATTTTAATAATTTAGAAGAAAATCTTCAAAACGAAATAATAAAACGAACCGAGCATGAAACAATATAGATAAATTACTAAGCTTAGTTCGATATAAAATACTTAATAAAAAAATAAATATTATGATAACCGTACTATTAATAATGATTGCAGGAATGCTAATCGGAATACTTTTTCGCGATAATAAGAAAGTTATTACAATCAACGAGAAGTTTACAACTTGGGCAATATACATATTACTTTTTCTTTTAGGAATATCTATTGGAACAAACAAAACCATTTTAGCTAATTTAGAAAATATTGGCTTGCAAGCAATAGTTATAACAATAGGAGCTTTGACAGGAAGTTTAATTACTGCATTAATATGTTATAATCTATTATTCAAGAAAAAAGAACCAATTAAAACATTTAACAATGAAAAATAGCATAATAATACTATTATTCTTTATTTGCGGAATCTTTACAGGATATTTTAAATTAATCCCCAATATAATGCTAGAAACAGATTTTAGCATGTATGCCTTATATGTTTTAATGTTTCTTGTTGGAATAGGAATAGGCAGCGATAAATCGGCATGGCAGACAATAGTAAATAATAAAATTCGGGTAATTTTTGTACCAATAAGCATAATTATTGGCACCTTAATTGGGGCAGGATTAGTGTCGTTTTTTCTACCTACAATAAAACTCAAAGAAGCTTTAGCTGTTGGAGCCGGATTCGGGTATTATAGTCTGTCGAGTATATTTATCACCAAACTTAGCGGCGAAACTCTTGGAGTCATTGCTTTGATATCGAATATATTACGCGAAATAATAACTCTTCTCGCTGCCCCGGTTTTTGCACTATATTTTGGAAAATTAGCACCAATATCTTCAGGTGGAGCAACTGCCATGGACACAACTTTACCTATAATAATAAAATCGTCGGGGAAAGAATACGCCATAATATCGGTATTTAGCGGAATTGTTTTAACAATAATAGTTCCATTTCTAGTAACAATAATTTTAAAATATCTATAATTTTAAAAAAAAACATACTTATGTTTACTCAAAACATTTATATTAAAAGACACAAGGTTTTATCATCAAAAATATCATCGGGAATTACATTAATAATTAAAAACAACGAAAGTGTAATAAATTACATCGATAATACTTACTAACTTTCTATTAGCAAATAAAATATTATTTTTATAAAAATATCTACACTAAAATATTAAAGACTATGCAAACATTCAGATTAATAAAACTCAGGAATATCCTACTAATTGGAATATTAGTTACAATTATTTCGTGTACCAAGCAGTCGAGTCCCTTACAAAAAATTTTAGAAAACATTCCCGGAACAACTGTTAATAAGCTTGAAGGAGATTCTGTTTTTTCTGAGAAATATGAAATTTATTACACACAGGCTATTAATCATAATAAGCGTGAAGGAGAGAAATTTCAACAAAGAGTTATTATAGGACATAAAGATTTTAACAAACCAATGGTAGTTCAACTCGAGGGGTACTCGATATATTCCGACAAAGCCTGTGAGTTAACAAATATTCTTGATGCCAATCAAATAACAATTGAGCATAGATTTTTTAAAGATTCAAAGCCTGATAGCATACCTTGGCAATATCTAAATATTAAACAAGCAGCAACAGATCAACATAGAATAATTAAATCGCTAAAGAAATATTATAAAAATAAATGGATATCAACAGGTATTAGTAAAGGTGGACAAGCAACAATTTATCATCGCAGGTTTTATCCTTTTGATGTTGATGTTAGTGTTCCGTATGTTGCTCCACTGAATTTCTCTAATGAAGATACGCGCATATACGATTTTTTCGAAACTGTTGGAACAAAAAAAGAAAGGAATCATATTTACGATTTTCAATTATTCTTATTCGAGAATAAAGACAAGATACTTCCTCTTCTTAAGTCATATGCAAAAGAAAAAAATTATAAATTCTCTATAGGTATTGAAAGAGCATATGATTTAAATGTATTAGAATTTCCTTTTGCTTTTTGGCAGTGGGGTTCTTGCTGTAAAAAAATTCCAAAGTTAAACTCCGATTTAAAAGATATATTTGATTACTGGAAATCGACTGCTCCTTTTAGTTTTTTTGAAGATACAGGAATTAAAAACAACAGACCATTCTTTTTTCAAGCAATGACAGAAATAGGAATGTACGGTTATAATATAACACCATTTAAGAAATATTTAGACGATACAGAAAATATAAAATTCGATTTTGCAATGCCTAAAAACGTAAGTTACAGCTATAATCCCGATGCAATGAAAGATATTAACGATTGGCTACAAACTAATGGAAATAATATTTTATATATCTATGGAGAGAACGACCCTTGGGGAGCTACATCTGTTAATTTATCGGGAAATACTAATGCTGTAAAAATGGTAAATCCGGGAGGATCGCATACAAGCAGAATAAAAAGTTTTCCTCCGAAAATGCAGGATAGCATTTACCATGTACTAGAGAAATGGTTAGAAATAAATATTATTAATAGTAATGGAGGAACAAAAGAAAAAGTCCCATTACAGGTTCTATAGCATTTATTAAATGCTGATATTATAATTTTTAAACAGCTTATTAATACATCTATCAATTAGCATTCTATATTAATTTAACTCTAAAAAATAAATCATGATAAAAAAATTGAAAACCTTGATTTTAGTAAGCCTTATCTTATTACTTGGCTCAATAAAATCGGAAAGCTGTACAGTTATTGTTGTAGGGAAAAAAGCATCGAAAGACGGTTCTGTAATTGTTTCTCACTCCGATGGCGGAAAAGAATGTCGTTTACATGTTGTTCCGAGAATGACTTTCCCGAAAGGTTCAAAAGCACCTATTTATTGGGGGATACAAGATATTGACAAAGCAATTGACAATTACGGCGAAATTATAGGCTATATGCCACAAGTACAAGAAACATACTCGTACATTCATTCGGCATTACCACATATTAACGAATTTCAATTATCTATAGGCGAAAGCACTTTAAGCCAGCGTAAAGAATTAAAATTTAACCGTTTAGACGGAGAACAAATAATGACAGTTGAGCAAGCCGAGATTTTTGCCTTACAAAGATGCAAAACAGCGCGCGAAGCAGTTGAGTTAATAGGAAAACTAATGAGCGAATATGGATTTCTGCCCTCATGTGTCGGCGAATCGGAAGCCCTTGCAATTGCCGACCCCAACGAAGCTTGGATATTCGAAGTATTTAGTGTTGGGAGCGATTGGGAAAAAACAAGTGGAAAGCCGGGTGCAATATGGGCAGCACAAAGAGTTCCCGACGAAAATACTTGTATGATACCAAATTGGAGTACTATAAAACAGATTAATCCAAAAAGTAAAGATTTTATTGTTTCGAAAAACTATAAACAAGAAGCAATAGACAGAGGATGGTATAATCCCAAAAGCGGAAAACCATTCATTTGGCAAAAGGCTTATGCTCCAATAGCCAGAGAATGGGCTACAAGCCGATTCTGGAAATTCTACAGTACTTATGCACCCGATTATACCGATTATCCAAAAAGAGAATTGCATTCTCCTTTCGATGGTTTAAACGATTATATACAATATGTAGAAGATATAGAAATATATCCTTTCTCTGTTAAGCCAAATAAAAAAATCTCTGTTAGAGATGTTATTGCTTTCCAAAGGGAGGTATTTGAAGGCACTATTTACGACATGACAGAAGACCCTGATTGGTATGTTCCCGGGAAAGACGGGAAAATGCATAAAAGTCCTATTACAACACCATTTCCAACAAAAGATATGCGAGAACTATTAGATATTAATAATAGACGAAATGTATCGAAAGGTGGTTTTGGCATGGTTGCACAACTGCGCTCATGGTTACCCGATGCTATAGGCGGAATTTATTGGGTATATGAAGATAACGAATTTGTTAGTCCATATGTTCCGATATATGCCGGAGTGCAAGAAATAAATCCTTTATATAAGAATTACGACCCAAATAAATACGATGAAAATTCTGCTCGCTGGGTTTACGATTTTGTCGATAATCTATTATATCTAAAATGGCAAAATGCTTGGCAAGATGTTAAACCTGTTAGAGATTCATTAGAAAACAAAATTTTTAACGAAATTCCTGAAATTGATAAGCAAGCATTAGCACTTTATAAAGAAAATCCCGATAAGGCAAAAGAATATTTAACAAAATATACTTGGGATAAAATGGACGAATTAGTTAAGGAATATCGTAAACTACGATATGAACTATTAGTAAAGTACACTAATAACAAACAAGGAATTAATTTTTAAAAAGAACTGTTCGACTAATATTACAAATTATTGCAAATAAGTAACCCGTAAGATAAATAATTCTTACGGGTTATTTTATTAGCATCTGCCAGAAACTAAAATTACAATATTAATTAGAAATACAAATCTCTTTCTCCTTGTTTAATTTTCTCTAATCGATTTTTTAATTCATTTGCTCTTTCAGAATCGTTCAATTCATTCATATTTTTCTCGATTACCTCCCAACCTTTTACTACTGTTTTAGGCGAGGCATAATCTTCGAGATATTCGGCAAGCGTAAGCATTGCATTAGGCGAACAATAACGTTTTATGAATCCCGGCACCGAGAATTCCATAAAATGTTCCCCTGTCCTACCCAATCGATAACAAGCAGTACAGAACGAAGGTAAATAGCCATTGTCTAATAATTCGTCGATAATTTCTGCTAACGAACGATTATCGTTAATAGCAAATTGTTCTTTATTAAGATTTTGCTCTTCGTTTCGGCTTTTTGAATACGAGCCCAATTCGAGTTTAGTTCCGCCATCAATTTGCGATATTCCGAATTCCATAACTTCTCTACGTACTTTCACCGATTCACGAGCAGTAAGTATCATTCCTGTATAAGGTACGGCAAGACGAAGAATTGCAATAAGTCTAATAAATTGCTCATCGTTTACCAGATATTTATTATCGACATTTACAGAGGATGCATCTTGCAAACGCGGGAACGATATAGTGTGTGGCCCTACATTATAACATGCTTCGAGATGATTAGTATGTCTGATTAGAGCCATTACTTCGAATTTCCAGTCGTATAATCCGAATAAAGCACCAATTCCCACATCATCTAAACCAACTTCCTGAGCTCTATCGAGACTAGTAAGTCTGTAATTATAATCGGCTTTTTTACCACTAATATGAAATTTCTTATATTCTTCGGGATGATATGTCTCTTGAAAAACCTGATATGTCCCAATCCCTGAGTCTTTAACAGTTTTAAAACCTTCTATATCGAGAGGAGCAGCATTAATATTTACCCTTCTAATTTCACCATTTCCTTTTTTTACTTTGTAAACAGCGCGTACAGAATGAGCAATAAATTCAGGCGAATATTCTGGATGTTCGCCATATACCAATATTAAACGCTTTTGTCCGTTATCTTCAAGAGCTTCAACTTCTTCAGTCAATTCTTTATCGCTAAGAGTTTTTCGAACAGCTTCTTTGTTAGAAGCCTTAAAGCCACAATATGTACAATTATTTACACATTTATTTCCAACATATAATGGAGCAAACAAGACTATTCTATTACCATAAACTTTTTCTTTTAAAGCTTTAGCACCTTGTTTTATTTCTTCTATTAACTCAGGATCATCGGCATTTAAAAGGACAGCTGTTTCTTCGAGAGTTAAACGGTTTTTATCTAACGATTTTGCTATTACCTCACGAACACGTTCTTTTGTCGATTTTGTTTTTCCTAAATAATCTAATATTTCTTCAGGGTCGATAAAAGGCTTCATCCTCTCATCTTTAATCTTGTATTGTTCAGGTTTAAATTGCATATTATTAAAATTAAATTTATTAATACTCTTAAAAGTTCTTAAATCTATATACTTTACTATAATTAAATAATTCTATTTCGACACATTAAACAGAATTAAGATTTTTTAGTTTTTTTCGCCCCTAACCCTAAAGGGAGAAAGCTAAAAAATCAATCTGTTTCCTTTAGGGAACAAGGGTAAAAACAGATTAATTTTGTGTTAAAACATAATCTGTCAAAGTAGAAATAATTAAAATATTAAGTTCATTTTAACAAAGAAATTTCTTCCGGGCTCTATACTAATCATACCTCTATTTGTAGAAAGATGATTTGTATATGCACAGTCTCCAATATTCTCTATTCCCCCATGTAATTGTAATTTTGCAAATTTTAAGTTTATTGTTTTTGAGTTCAAAAAGATATCATATTTAAAATATCCATCAGTACTTACTTCTCCATCGGCAATCTTATTCTGGTCGGTAGCATAAGATGTTCTAAAATTAACATTCAAATATTTTGGGAAATTATATCTTATTCCAACTCTACCGTTAAACGGTGGTATCAGAGGGAGATCTGTATCATCGGTCAAATCAACACCTTTTACATACGATGCTGTTCCATAAAGAATAATATTTCTGTATAAATTATACGAGAAATCAAGATCGAAACCATAAAGACGAGCTTCATTAACATTCGAATTAATTAATGCAGGAAGCGTATCGGTAACACCTTCGTTCGCTCCTGTGTTATATGTATAAATAAACTCGCCCGGTTTTTCAATAATTAAATTGTTCATATAATTCACAAAGCCATCTATTCTCATATTAAATTTTGGTTTCCACACTCTAAAACCTAAGTCGAAATAATAAGCATTCTCCGGTTCTAAATCAGCATTCCCAAGTCTTACAAGGTTTCCTAAATCGATATATTGATATCGTTCTTCGAGAGATGGAGCTCTAAAAGCTCTACCTCCATTGGTAGAGATATCGATTCCGTCGGCTACAGAATATATTGCTCCTATATTGGTACTCCACGAATAATTATATTTTGTTTGGGCTTCGTATGTTATTCTCTGATTTGGAGGAGTATCGTTTCTTGTTCCATTCATTATTAAATAATTAACATCGAAACATTTCTCATTTTCTATACGAATACCATCGAGTCGTCCACCAAATAGAATCTTTAACTTATCGTTCATTGTACTAAACTCGTCTTGAAAAAATACTCCTGCGCTTCCGAAAGACGATTCAGGAATTGGGGTTTCTCCTCTAATTAATTCATTAGTAGCAATTATATTACTATCACCATCCAACACATCTATTTGTATAAATTTCTCGCGTTCGGTGGTTAATTTTCTTTGCCATACATCGACTCCTGCAATAAGATTATGATTATTAAAATTCCAATCCGATTCTATCTGAAATCCATTTGTATAATGTTTCCCGGTAGGCAAAACCTTTTTAGCAGTAATCATTTGTGGTAACTTATATGTCGATGGAGTATTTGGAATTAATTCTACATCGCGAATAATATTCTGATTAAAATATTTGAATCGTAACTGATTTAAGTTATCTGTAATATTGCTAATTTTATATTCGAAACTTAACATATTACGTTCGGCATTAGTATATGTAGCTTTTGCCGGTCCGGGAAAGACAGCTCCTCCGGGAACTCCTACATCATTTGCCCAAAATTTCTGATATCGCAATACTAATTCATGATTATCGACAATTTTATATCCCGCAACTACAGACAGATTCTTATCTGCGAATTGACTATTCTCTATTGTTCCTTTTGGTGTTTCAATATTATCGGCATCGCGTAAAGCTCCACTAACACGTGTATAAAACTTTTTCCCGCTAATATTTAGACTTAACTTACGTTTAAATAAATTATTTACCGAATTATATGCAGAAGCAATATTTCCATCAATCTTATATTTATCAGTATATTGTCCGCTCTTAGTAGTAATATTTACAACACCTCCCATAGCACCGGAGCCATATAAAGATGATGATGCTCCTTTAATCACTTCAACTCTTTCTATATCGTCGACATCTATTAAAGATAAACTGGCAGCTAGATCGGAAGCTGTTTCTAATCGGTTACCATCGACAAGCATAACAATTCGTTTTTGATTTAATCCACGAATATTTACCGCTGTTGCCCATACTCCATCGCTAAAAAGAGAAATTCCAGATTTATTTTGCAATATATTCGCAATAGAAAATCCCGATTCTTTAAGAATATCTGATTCTTCAATAAGTTCTATTGGATATGGAATATTTTTAATTTTCTTTTCTTGCTTCAGACTTGTAACAATAGCTGTTCCAAGAGAGATATTTGTTTTACTGAGTAAGATATTAATACCTTTAATATTAGCTTTAACAGATACTTGATTTATATATTTTTCGTAAGAAATATGAGAGATTGCAATATTATACTCTCCTTGAGAAACACCGCTAATACTAAATTCTCCACTAGTATTAGTAACAGCTGTTTTAATTACTCGAGTCTCTGTTTCGTTAATTTTTTCTAGTTGAATATTAACATTTCCAATAGATGTTAACGATTCAGCATCGGAAACTTTTCCTCTTATTTCAAATGTTTGAGAATTTGCTTTGAAACTACATAATAATAGTAAAGCAATTAAGATTTTAGAAATTTTCATAGTTTTTATTATTCTTTAGTAAAACAGATTTAACCTGAATACCGGCTAATCGACCTAATTGACCGGTTAATGAGCCAATTTCGTCGGTTGTACCTTCAAGAACAAGAGAAATAATACTATATTTTTTTCGAGGTAAGCCATATCGGCTTATTATTACATTCGAATGCTTTGAGATAACTGAGTTTAGCTCTGATGCTATTTCATTATCTTCGAGTAAAATAATTGCGGTTCCAATTCTCTTTTCCATCAGTTTTTCCTTTGGATTAGCCATTTATCAATTTCCTCGAAACAGTTAAAAACCATTTCTCAGAATTTTGTTGTTAATTATTTCACAAATGTACAATTATTTCACGAATCCAAAACATGATATTTATCATGGAAAAATAAATAGATAAAGCAATAAGCTCCACTTGTAATATTAATTGTTGATTATAAGCAAAATAGAATATAAAAAAATCTTTTGTTTAAAAAGCTGTTAGCTTTTGCTTATTAGACATTAAATAAAAATAAAAATAAAACCAATAGCCAAAGCTAATCAAAATAAGTCAGCCTTAGTTGTTCATATTCTACAGTTTAAATCTTGTGTTAAATCGAACGGTTTTTGCTTAACAGTAGTGCGGGTTTTCACCGCGTTTCAATATTACCCGTTAATAAAGTTTGAAGATAATAAAAAGCTTGCAAACCTCCACACCCTGCATTATTTTTGACCCGCTGTTACACACTGTATAAAAAATTAATCTACAAATGTTTCCTTAAGTTTCAGCTTAACTTCTTTAATTTCCTTTTCAGTCAAATTATCAAGTGTCTTAATAATTCTTTGCTTGTCAATTGTTCTAATTTGGTCAAGAACAATCCAAGCTTTCTTATTATCATGTTTCACAGGAACTCTCGTTGGATATTTTTTAGATTTACTTGTCATTGGAGCAATAACAACTGTATTAAGATACTTATTCATCTCGTTCGGAGAAATTATCACACAAGGACGAGTCTTCTTAATCTCACTTCCAACTGTTGGATCAAGATTAACTAATACGATTTCATATTGTTTTATTTCCATTCTTCAAAGCTTTCATCTTCAAATATGTCATTCATTAATGACTTATCGTCTCCACTTTCGTGCATTTTCTTGAAAGCTTTTTCCCAACCTTTTCTTGGTTCATCTTTTGGTTTCAGAATAATATAACCTTTCTTAAGAATAAGCTCGACCTTGTCCTTGATGTTATACTTTTCAAGCAGTGTTTTACTCAGTCTTATACCTTTTGAATTACCTATTGGAACAATTGAAATATCCATAACATTAACTTTTATTTGTAATTACAAAGTTAATACATTTTTTTTACCAAAGCAAAGGATTTTTCCAAGTAGTTTTATATTGTGTGTAACGATGGCAATATAAAATTTTGGGCATTTTGAAACACCAATCTTTCAATTTACCACAATTTTTATTTGATGTTAAAAAGCTCATATTTAGCACTTTCTGCCCATTTTTTTATATTGCGTGTTGTAATCTTTTGCTTTTCATCATTATAGTTCAAAATATCAGGAATCCTTTTCTCTCAAAAACTCATTTATTTCATCTTTATCGAAATATTCAGAGTCAAATTTACCTCCTAACCATTCTATATAACTTTCATATTCTTCATGTTCAGGTTGTTTAAGTATTTCCAGCATATCTGAATAGCCACACATTCCTCCGCAATCCTCTGGAGGACAATTCATTTTACCGTTCAAACAAATTGGATAATTAATCTTATCGTCAATTGGAAGTATCTTTTCCAAAATAATCTCATGTTTCCAACAGTCACCGAAATCATATTCGTATATTATTTTTTCCTTTTCTTTTTTTAATAAATCGGATATTTTTATTGTTTTGTAATCCACATTGCCCATTTCATACCATAAATCATCATCTGGCATTCTCACAGTATAAAAAGTCTGATTTTTAATAAATTGATGCAAATGAGAATTTGTCCACCCCATTGTCGTTTGAATAATCTTATGAAAATCCGACAATAATAAGTCCGATGGAATTAATAATCTTCTCCAAATCTTGGGTTTAAATCCTTTTAATACTATCTGAATTTGATATATTCTATTTGTCATGTTTTTTTTCAAATATAGTTAAAATGTTTATCCTTTGGTTTTTCTGCAATTGATTTTAACACAAGTTTATAGTTCAATATCTCTCTATTAAGCGATTAATCAGAGAGAAATTTAAACATATTGTTTAATAACATACAATAATTTATCGGGAATTATTGGTTTTGCAATATAATCATCGCAACCGGCTTGTATAGCTTTTTCTTTATCGCCTTCCATAGCATAAGCTGTTTGAGCAATAATAGGCAATTTTGGTCGAAATTTTTTAATCTCGCCAGTAGCAATAAGTCCATCCTTTTTGGGCATCTTAATATCCATAAGGATAATATCTATATCGGGATTTTGTTTTGCAATTTCAACGGCTTCTTCTCCATCTTTTGCTCTTATAGTTTCTATATCAGGAAAATCAAGTACATTCTCTAGTAGTTCAAAATTAAACTGATCGTCTTCAGCTATAAGAATCTTTAATTTCTTTTTCTCTAAATTATTTTTAGATTCTTCAATTATTGTTTTCGAATTATTTTTTATCGATGATTTAATAATAGGAATAGTAAAATAGAATGTTGTACCTTCATTAATTTGTGTTTCTACCCAAATTTCACCACCAAGCATTTTTACAAATTCCTTACTTATAGACAAACCAATTCCTACTCCTCCGTATTTTCGTGTAGAGCCTTCGTCAATTTGCCTGAACTTTTTAAAAATTATTTCTTTATCTTCTCCCCTAATACCTATACCTGAATCTTTTACGAAGAACTTTAACATATTATTATCTGTTATGTTGTAACCAAAACTAACAGACCCTTTATCGGTAAATTTAATAGCATTATAAAGTAAATTTGACAATATTTGTTTTATTCTAACACTATCGGTATAAATAAAACTTTCGTTGTCTTGTAAATCAACATTATAAACTAATTTTATTTTTTTTGCTAAAAGTTCCTTCTCCTCTATAAATAAATTATATACCTCTTTTACTACTTTATTAATAGATACATTTTTTTTATCTAAAGATATTTGTTTTGTTTCAATTTCCGAGATATCAATTATATCGTTAATTATTTTGAGTAGCCTTGCTCCACTCTCATTAATTATATCAACATAACTATTTCTTTTTTCGTTTGATAAGTTCTTTAATTTCAACATTTCGGCAAAACCAATCATCCCATTCATAGGTGTACGAATTTCGTGGCTCATATTTGCCAGAAAAACAGATTTCAATCTGTCGCTTTCTTCAGCTTTTTCTTTAGCATTCAATAATTCTAAATGTGCATTTTTTCTTTCAATATAAAATCCTATTTGTGTTGCTACTATTTCGAGGATTTTTTTATCATCTAAAGAATATGCATTTTCATCGGTATAAGATTGAACACCAATCATTCCTATAACCTTTCTATTCGATTTTAAAGGAACACCAAGCCAAACAGCAGACCTTATTCCTGTCATCTCGAATTTTCCTGCCTTTTCGAACTCAACAATTTTTTGTTTTTTAGCAAGCAAAGATTTTTTTGTTTTTATTACATATGCTGTTGCCGAATTATTAGGAGCAATACTATATGCTTTTCTTTCATCGTCCATATACGGCAATTCTATAATATCTTTTTCTTTATTATACATTGCAATATAATAATTCTTTGTATCGATAAGTTTGCTGAGTTCTTGCTGTATTTTCACAAGAAACTCTTTTGTTTGCAAAGTTGAGTTTGCTGCATTTGAGATATTGTATAATACTTGCTGAATAAGTTCTGCTTTTTTTTCTTTTGTAATATCAAGAGCAAAACCACCAATTAATTTTGTTCCATCATCAAACACAATAGGGAATTTGTATGTTTTAAATACGTGTTCCTTTCCATTTTTATCATCTAGAATTTGATTTTGAACAATGACTTCGTTATTTAACACATCGTTATCGAATATTTGCATTGATTTGGCAATTGATTCGGGAAAGATATCATGCAATTTTTTACCAATTACAGAATTTTTATTTTCAAAAAAATCATTATAATGTTTATTTGTATAAACATAATCGCCATTTTCATTTTTAATAAAAACTAATGATGGAAGAAATTTCATAAAAGAAGAAAATCGCTTTTCGCTTTCGCGCAGCTTCCTTTCATCTTCTTTTCGTTTAGTAATATCTGATATTATACCCTGAATACCTACAATACGCTTATTATCTAATATTATAAAAGCTTTCATTTCACAAAGAATATTTCTACCATCTTTATGAATTACAGTTATATCGGTCACATACGATTCCACTATATTATCAAAATCCCCAAGAGCCATTTTTTCTATTTCATTTGATAATATCATTTCCATATTTAACATATCCTCATCTTTCATGCACTGGTCTAATGAAAATTTCAAATATTCTTCTTGAGTATATCCTGTTAATTTTTCGATAGCAGGACTTACATATGTAAATTTTTTATTAAGATCTATTTTCCATATAACATCTTTAGTATTATTTACTAATAGTCGATATTTTTCTTCGCTATTTCGTAATGCATCTTCTGCTAATTTTCTGTTAGTAATATCAATAGCAAAAGTAATTACTACATCTTGTCCGAGATAAGTACCATTTGTGAGACTAACAAGTTTAGGAAAAATTTCCCCATTTTTTCTTTTACCCCAAAACTCCAACTGTTGAGGTTTGCCATTGTATGCTTTTTTAAATTTTTCGAATACTTCTTTCAAATTATTTTTATCGGGTGCAGAAACTGTTTCCGGGGTTTTCCCTATCATTTCTTCGTATGAATAACCATACATTTTTTCAGCACCGGGATTCACATCAATAAATACCCCATTCTTATCTTGTATATAGATAGCATCGATAGAATTTTCGAATATACTCTTAAAGTCTCTTTCTCGTTTCGATAATTCACGATCGATAATTCTATCGTGAGTAATATTTTTACCTGCAAAATATATTCGTTCTACCTCTCTATTGTCTTTAAATTTATTAATTACCCACTGGATAACTATTAATGTTCCATCTTTCTTTCTAATAGTAAACTCGCAATTACTATTAAAAGAATTATTTTTTAATTGTAATTCGATATTTCTAATTTTTGCAATATCGTGATTAGGAACAATATAGCTTATTTTCTTTCCTACAATTTCAGTTCTATTATACCCCAACAACTTGTATGACTGTTCAGACAACTCAATTATTTCGCCTAATTTTGTAGTTAAAATTATTATATCGGCAACACCTTCAACAATATTATATAAATTACTAAATATATTTACAGGTAATTTTTTATTTTCAGTATCAGTATTTTTTTGTTTAAAATTATCAAAACTCTCGTTCTGTTTATATTTACATATCTGAAACAAGATTCTTAAATTGGAACTTAATTCAAAATCTGAGATAGGCTTTTTTATTACAATTTCTGCACCTAATTCATAATATCTGTTTATTATAGAATTATTTGCATTTTTATCGACAATTACAATTATAGGTATATATTTTATTTCTTCGTTTAGTTTTAATCTTTCGCAGATTGAAAAATTATTCTTCGATTCGTAATTCGAATCTATAATAATTGTTTTGGGCAAATATTCTTTTACTATAGAGAAGTTTTTTATTTTCTCTGATATTTCTATTATTTCTACATCATCAATAAAATTATTACTTAAGTATTCTTTTTTAAGTAATTTGCCTTTACTATTGCTAAAAACTAAAAGACAAGGCATAATTTAGAGTTTAAATTAAAATCTGTTAAATTTACAATAATTTTGTTTTAATCCAAAAATGCCATATTAATATAGCCTCATTTAAAAAATAATATTTTATATTAGAGAAACTTTTATACTTTAAAAACACTTTTTACCTGATGTTAATAAAAAACCAAAATATGCAAACTAAAGTTTATATTATATTAGCACTATTACTTGTAACGTTAACTCAATTGGGGTGCAAACAAAATACAAACAATAACGAAAAAAAAGAAACAATTAATATAGTTACTTTAAAAGGGCCATCTGCGATTAGTATGATAAAATTAATTGATGATAATAGCGAAATAAATGGTTTAAAAACTAATTTTATTATAAAAGATGAACCATTACAAGTTAGAAAAATGTTAATTAATGAAGATGTTGACTTTGCAGTATTACCAACAACAATGGCTGCAATAATGTATAATAAGGGGATTAATTATAAACTAGCTGCAATTCCATTATGGGGAACATTATATTTATGTGGGAAGGATAGCACTATACATAAATGGACTGATTTAAAAGGCAAAAAAATTAATTTAATGGCAAAAGGAATGACTCCGGATGTTCTTTTTAAATATCTGTTAACTAAAAACAATATAATAGTAGATAAAGATGTTGAACTCGATTATTCATTTCCAACACATATTGAACTTGCAAATGCAATAGCGGCCGAGAAAGCCGATATTGGAGTTATATCAGAACCTTTTGTAAGTATCATAACTAATAAAAACAAAAATATTAATATTATTTTCGATCTCGATAAAGAATGGAAAATAGCAACAAACAACAATATTCCCTTAGCACAAACTGCCTTAATAGTGAATTCTAATTTTGCAAATAACTATCCTGAGATAACAAATATTTTCTTGCAAGAATATAAAGAAACATCAGAATGGGTAAATATAAATCATAACTTAGCAGCAAAATTAATAGTTAAACATAAAATTTTACTAGATTCTTCAATTGCTATCACATCGATAAAGCGCTCGAACATAAAATTTGAATATGCTTATGAAAGAAAAAATGCAATTAACAAATATTTAAATATATTTTACTTAATGAATAATAAAATTATTGGAGGAAAAATTCCTGATGAAGAATTCTATTACAAAAAATAAAATATTTACATCTATTTCTATCATATTAATGATTTTAATATGGAAATTAGCATCAGTTTATTTCTCTTCTGATTTTATTTTACCTTCGCCTGAGGATACAGTATTTGCTCTTATAAATATTATTCTTGCAAAGAATTTTTTTATAGCTATATCATTTACAATTCTTCGCGGGTTAATTGGTTTTAGTATATCAATAATACTTGGTGTAGTTTTAGGAATATTCTCCGGAATAAACAATTCATTTTATTCATTTTTAAAGCCAATACTAATAACTATTCGTTCGACACCGGTAATATCGTTAATATTACTTGCATTAATATGGTTTAATGTAGATTCTGTTCCTATATTTATTGCATTCTTAACTATGTTTCCGGTTATATGTACAAATGTAACTTCCGGAATACAAAATACCGATACCAACTTAATAGAGATGGCTCATGTATTTAAAATTAATAAATATAGAGTTTTACACGAGATATATCTTCCATCAATATTACCTTATATTTTTAGCGGAGCATCGAGTGCTTTAGGCTTTGGATGGAGAGCTGTAATTATTGGAGAAGTACTTAGCCAACCGCAATATGGAATTGGAACATTTATGCAAGCTGCCCAAACTTATTTAATAGTAAAAGATGTTATTGCATGGACTATTATTGCTGTAATTATAAGTTATGCTTTCGAATTTGGGATTCGGAAATTTGAGAAATTTTACAAAAAACCTTAAAATTATCGCAATGGATTTAGAATTAAAAAATATAAATAAATCATTTAACGAATTTAAGCTTTTCGATAATTTTTCAATACTGTTTAAAGAAAACATTATTACAAGTATTATTGGACCTTCGGGATGTGGGAAAACCACATTATTAAATATTATATGTGAAACCTGCAAACTAGATTCGGGAAACATTATTGGTCTCGACGAAAAAGAAATATCGTACATTTTTCAGGAACCCAGATTACTTCCGTGGAAGACTGTTAAAGAAAATATTCAATTTGTTATTAAAGACCTTTATCCGAAAAGGAAACAAAAAATTATAATACAAAAACTATTACAAATTGTTGAACTAGAAGATTTTGGCAATCATTACCCTTCTCAATTAAGCGGTGGTATGCGACAAAGAGTAGCAATGGCACGAGCATTTTCTAACTCTTCGGATATTATTCTTATTGATGAAGCTTTTAAAGGACTAGATATTAAGCTAAAACAAAATTTGATTCGTATATTTAAGAAAATATGGATAAAATATAATAAAACGGTAATATTTGTAACTCACGATATTGACGAGGCTATTCAATTAAGTAAAGAAATTTTTGTATTTAGTAAACCTACAGTACAAATTAAACAAAAATTCGAATTATCTGACAGTTCTTCAGAATCTAATTACAATAATATAAAGAAAAAAATAATTGATTTAATTGATTAGCTTGTTTGGAATTTGAAATTTATATTTCACAATTAACAGATATCTCGATTCTACTGCATTGTGCCGACATGACAGATGGCTTTTTATAATTTATAATTCGTAATTATATTAATCAGATGTCTCGACTATGCTCGACATGACAAGAACATTAATCCTTGTTATTCCAACTTTATAGGAAAATCTGTTACTCAAAATTTCTGTCATTCCGACTTTACGGAGAAAGCTGTTACAGAACAATACTGTCATTCCAACCTTGCAGAGTAACGGCAAAACCATCAACGAAATTAATCTGTTATTAAGTACAAATAACAATTTACAATTAACCAAAACACTAATTATTACAGATGTCTCGACTATGCTCGACATGACAAAGAAACCATGGTATGTCGTTAAACAATACTTAATTAGCAAATATGTTTAGAATTTGAATTAAAATAAATAAACTGTTAATAAATAAGTTCGTAAATTTCTTTTTTATCTTTTTCGAGTTGAAAACGCAATTTTTCTACATCAGAAAAAGCAAGTTCGTCTCTCATACGTTTATGAATAAAAACATTAACTTCTTTCCCTTTTAAATTCATCGCTTTAGAATAATCGAACAAATGAATTTGCACATCATAAATTTTATTTTCTTTAATATTCATCATTCCTCTCAAACGAATATTTTTAAACTCTAAACTTATTGCATACACTCCGGGAAATGGGACTAGTTTTACATCTTCTTCGATATTTAATTTTAAAGTAGGAAATCCTATTTTTCTACATTCTACACTACCCTCGCAAAGCTCTCCGATACAAATAAAAAGATGGTCGAGATATGCATTTGCTCTTTGTACTCTTCCTTGGTTAAGAGCCTTTCTAATAATTGTAGAACTGACTGTTTCGTTTTCAAGCTCCTGTTCAGAAATTTCTTCAACAGTAAAACTTCTATTTTCGGCCAATTTATATAAGTAACTATAATCTCCCTCTCTGTTATGTCCAAAATGATGATTAAACCCTACTATTACAACACTTGCATTTATTTTTTTTAATAAAATATCTTCGATAAATTCTTGTGATGTTGTTTGCGAAAATTCTTTTGTAAACTCAATAATAATAAGATGGTTAAGACCGGCCTTTTCTAATTGCAGTATTTTTTCTTTTTGAGAATTAATAAGTTTCAAATCTTTCCCTATGGTATCGGGATAAAGCACTTTTCTAGGATGTGGGTAAAAAGATATCAATACCGATTCTCCATCAATTTTTTTTGCAATATTATTCAATCTATCTATAATAGCTTGATGTCCAAGATGCACCCCATCAAAAGACCCGGTAGTAACTACGGGGTGTTTTATTAACGGCAAATTATGATATCCATTATAAACTTGCATAAGTTATTAGAGTTATTCTTTAAAATTAGTATTCAGTTCTTAGTCTTTGTTCTTGCATAATTGGAACTGAATACTGGATACTTATATTATAAACTTTGCTTAACGAAATACGAAACTTTTTCAAGAGAAGTAACCATATCATATTCTTCAAGAAATACACTTGATGGTACATTTAGAAATGTAGGAGTATAATTTAAAATTCCTTTTATTCCGGCATTAATCATTTTATCGGCAATTTCGGCAGAATTATTCGAAGGAATAGTAAGAATTCCAATTGTAATATTCTGTTCATTAATAACTTTCGACATTTCGGCAATCGAATAACATTTTACCCCGGCAATTACTTTTCCTATTTTATCGGGATCAACATCAAAAGCAGCAACAATACGCAATTTCGAACGTTTCCCATTAAAATATGCTGTAATTGCTTTTCCTAGATTTCCTATTCCAAATATGGCAGCAGATAGGCCGTCTTTTGTATCGAGAATAGAATTAATCTTATTAATTAATGCTTTTACTTCATATCCTTTTTTTAATGTTGATGAATAACCTATTAACATAATATCTCGCCGTACTTGTACTGCTGTTATATTATGCAAGTCAGCTAATTCGTGAGAATATATATATACTTTTCCTTTCGACATACAATTAAGTAAAATTCGCCTATAAGCACTTAATCGTTCTATTGTTTTTGGTGGCAATTTTTTCATAAAAATATCTATTTCAAGTAATTATATAATTTCAATTATCGATTAAAAAATATAAGTTACTATAAGTTATTTTGGTAAAGATACAATAAATGTACTTCCTTCGTTTAGTTTACTATTTACTTCAATTTTTCCATTATACAAATCTACTATTCTTTTAACAATAGATAAACCTAATCCACTTCCTGAAATATTTTTTGTTTTATTATTTTTTACTCTATAAAATTCTTCGAACAATTTTTCTTTACTTTCATTATTCATACCAATTCCTGTATCAGAAACAAGTATTTTTATCATATCATTACCCGATTCTATTTTAACATCAACACTTCCATTATTTTTATTATACTTAACAGCATTAGAAACCAAATTGTTTAAAATTATTTCAATATCACTAGGGTCTGCAGAAATAAGCATATCTCCTTCGCACTTCGCTATATTAATATTTACATCTTTTTGAATTGCATAAGGATTTATAGTTTCAATTGCTAATATTGCAATTTCTTTAATATTTACCACTTCAAATTTATCAGATTTTTTTTCAAATTCTATCTTTGTCAAATCGAGTAAATCCATAATCAAACTTCGCATTCCTTCAATTCTTTTCAGAGAACGATTAATTATCTGCTCATAATCATCAATATTATCGCCTACTTGTTTTTCTTCCATTATTCTAAGATATCCTTCTATAGCATTTAATGGAGCTTTTAGTTCGTGAGACAATACTGAAAGGAATTGGAATCGTATTTCTTTTCCTTCTTGCTTCATCTTATTAGTCATTCCCTTAAGAAATAAATGTTTAACAATTACTTCCATCGACGACTTAAGTTCTTGAGGAGTGAAAGGCTTAGGAATAAAATCGAAAGCTCCTTGAGCAGTTGTTTCCACAGCTAATTCAAGCGAAGCATATGATGTTATCATCATTACTAATATATCGGGATTATTTTGGTTTATATATTTCAATACTTCAGTTCCTTTTATTCCCGGCAATTTATTATCGAGAAGAACAATATCTACATTAGTATTCTTAACTTTCTCTATTCCTTCTTCACCTGTTCCTACATCTGTTATTTTAAAACTTACATCTTCATCCATAAATGGATAACTAACAGAAAAATTTTTCAGTATGCGCACTATACCTGATCTAATTCCCGGTTCATCATCAACTACAAGTACATTAAATATTTTCATTAGGATATTTTTGAATATTAAAGTTTAAATTACAAATAAATACAAAATTATATTTATTTGTAATATATTCTTGTTTCATAATTACATTTCTTTTTCAATATATATACATCTCCCTAAATTAAAAAATTAATATAACTTTAAAAGCCTTGTTATTTCTTTATGTAATTGTTCTTTTCTAATTCCTTTTTCGAGATACAAGTCAGCTTTAATCCAATTTTTTTCAGCATCTGTATTTAATCCAAAAGTCATACCTGCTTCTGAAGCAACAGCTGTAGCAATAATTACAGGTACATCGGGATATTTTCGTTTTAATTTATAACTTAAAATAAAACCACTATCATCATTTTCCATCATAAGATCGAAAATTGCTAAATCGGGTTTTACTTCTTTAATAATATTTTCGCCTTCCTTTTGACTATCAGCTGAAATAACTTCAAAGCCAAAGCTTTTTACCATTAATTTCATCTGAAAAAGATAATCAGGATCATCATCTACGATTAATATTTTTATTTTACCCATATTATTTTCAATTAGTAATTTTATTAATTATTAAAATATCGATTTATCTTTTTCTTGGAATAATAATTATAAATTCGGTACCTGTTTCGCCATTATTAATATCTGCATTAGATTTTACAGTAATTTGTCCATTATGCATTTTAACAATCCCATATGCAGTAGCTAATCCAAGACCTGTACCTTTACCAATGCCTTTTGTTGTATAAAATGGCTCGAATATTTTATCTAAATCTTCGTTTTTTATTCCACTTCCATCATCTTTAATTTTAAATATTACTTCGTCGGAATCATCTTCAATAAAAATTGATATGTTTCCACCATTCGGCATGGCATCAATTGCATTTTTTATTAAATTCGATACAACTTGTGTCATTTGTTCTTGATCGATAATAAGATTTGGATTTTTCAAATTTTCATCGCAAAGATTCATTATTATATTTTGGGGAACAACAACAGCATTAATGCTTTGTTTAATCATATCTTTAACATCTACTTCTGATGAATTAACTTGATTTTTACGAGCAAAATTCAACAAACCCCCAACAATTTTTTTACATCTATTTGTTTGTTCTACAATAAGTTTCAAATCATTAGATAATTGGGTGTCGTTTTCAGCTTCGTCTAACAATATGTTTGCATACATAATAACTACACCTAAAGGATTATTTAATTCGTGAGCTATACCTGCAGATAATTGTCCCATGCTTGCCATTTTTTCGGTTTGCCGAAGTACTTGTTGCATAGAAATCATCTTGTCGTTTGAGACTGCAAGTTCATGTACCGATTCATGTAATTTCTCTATAGTAAGTGGTAAGCACATTTCTATTTCGGCTAATCCTTTATACACAGCAATAGCATGTTCTTCGCAAGTATCGTAACCACAAGCTCCACAATTAAGCATATCTTTCGAAGATTTTTTCCCCATAGATTTGTATACCTTGTTCATATCTTCTTCCGATGGCATTTCTATTCTTTTGTCGTCTTCGAAAAATTCGTCAGGTAAAAGATTAATATCTTTATATTTCATGAAATCTTTTTTCCACATTTCTTTATCAAAAGAGCTTGCTTTATTTTTTACATAATTATTTACATAAATCATACGAGAATACTGTCTCTCGCTTGTTGTCATTCCTGCCCCATTTATGCAACCATCGCAAGCTAATATTTCTAAATGTTGAGTATTAATAGCACCTAATTCAAATTCTTTTAATGCTTCTTGAAAATTATTTTTCCCATCGGCAACAATAACATTACCTTCAAGAACATCGTCTTTTATTCCGGCAGTTTGCAACAATCCTCGACTTACCGGAAAAACAGCCCCTTTCCCTGCTATTGGCGGGTCAAACTCTTGTTGTATAATATTTTTTTCATTAATTCCTTTTTGCTCAAACATCTCGCGAAGTTCACTAAAAGTCAACATTTCTGTTACTTCATCAGATTCTGATTTTTTTGCAATACAAGGTCCAATAAAAACTACATTAATATTATTTCCGTATTTTTGTTTCATCACTCTAGTCATTGCTACCATTGGTGATACAACAGGAATCAGATTCTTAACCAAAATAGGATGATATTTTTTTATAAAGGAAACTACTGCCGGACAATCGGAAGATATATATCTTTTTTCTTTACTCTCGTCAATTAATTTTTTATATCTCGAAGCAACTAAATCGGCACCAAATGCCACTTCTGAAACAATATCGAAGCCAAGTTCTTTTATCATTCCGCCTAATAATTTATAATTACCATGAAATTCGGCAGGAAAACTAGGAGCTATAATAGCAATATTTGTTTTCGTTTCTTTTAATATCTCAAATACCCTGTCTTTAGTATTTAAAAACACTTTTGCCCCTTGACTGCATACTTTTGTACAATTTCCACATGCTATACATCTTTCGTTAATTATTTCGGCCTGTCCGTTGATTATTTTTATTGCTTTTGCAGGACATTCCCGCACACAAGTATAACAAACTCTACATCTATTTTTTAATGTATAAACTAAGTCTCGATTTTTATTTGATTCAAAATTATGCATCATTAAAATATTTTATTGCATTACATCTCTTTCTGAATAATAAGTATATAGCAGTTTTTTATAATTATGATTTTTATAAAAATGATTTTTATAAATATCATTCAGTTTTTCGTTATCGCCGGCTACATTAATCGTTTCTTTATTATCGATATCATATATTGTTTTACTTCTAGCTTTTATTTCTTTCTCGGTACAAGCAAGAGGTTGTCCTCCTCCGTTTATACAACCATCGGGACAAGTCAATATTTCTAAAAAATGAAACTCGCTTTTCTTATTACGGATATCATCTAAAATACTTTTAACATTTTTCAATCCGCTTACAGCTACAAATTCTAATTTTGTTTTATCGATAATTACACTTTGTTTCTTAACTAATTTATTAGTTCTAAGCTTAGCTAGTTTTGTTTTTACAATTTCTTTTCCGGTAGAATTCTTATAAACAGAACGAATAATACTCTCGCATAATCCTCCCGAAACAGACAACAACATAGATGCTGTGCTTCTATTATTAAAAGGTTCGTCGGCCATTTCAGGTTCTATATTATCCATACTTAGTCCGTACAATTGTATTAGTTTGGCCAATTCTCGTGTAGTAATAACTAAATCAATATCAGAAACCCCTTTATATGTCATTTCTTCGCGCGATGCTTCAAATTTTTTAGCCGTACATGGCATTATAGAAACAGAAAATATTTCTTCGGGATGTAAATTCTCTTTATCTGCAACACTTCTCTTTATAAGAGCTCCAAGTATTTGCTGAGGCGATTTTACTTTCGATACATACGGAATTAAATCGGGATACGATTGTTCCATATATTTAATCCATGCCGGACAGTTAGAACTAATTAATGGGGTTTCCCTTTTATTTTTTATTATATCATTTAATTCAAGTGCTTGTTCGTGAATTGCAATATCTGCTCCAAATGATGAATAAAATACTTTGTCGAACCCTATTTTTTTCAATATTGCATTTAAGTATTGAGAAATATCTTTACCCGATTTCAAACCTAATTCATCTGCTAAAGAAACTGATACAGAAGGAGAATACTGTGCTACTACTTTAATTTTCGGGTTATTTAATACCTCATTTAATAAATCGAAATTTGTTCTTTCGTATAATGCTCCGGTAGGACAAACCAATAAACATTGTCCACAAATAATGCAATTAGAAAAATTAATATCTTTGTCCATACTTGTGGCAATAGTTGTATTATTTCCTCTATTAATAATATCTAATGCAGAGACACCAATAATTTCGTTACAAACTCTCACACAGCGTTCACATAAAATACACTTAGCTGTATCTCTAATTATTCCAGGGCTAGAATAATCGAGTTTTGCATTTGCCTTTTTTCCTGTAATTTTTCTCTCCCTAATATTTAACTCATAGGCTAGTTTCTGTAGCTCGCAATTTTGATTTTTAATACAATAGAAACAATCGTCGGGATGATTCGAAAGCAATAATTCAACAATCATTTTTCGGGCTTTAATAACACGAGAAGAATGAGTTTTGATTTTCATCCACCCTTCAATAGGATATGAACACGAAGGTATTAATTCTTTTTTTCCTTCGATTTCGACAACACACATTCTACAAGCCCCTGTAGGAGTAAAACCTTCCATATGACACAAAGTAGGTACTTTAATTCCATTTTTGGTTAAAGCTTCGAGAATAGTTTCTCCTTTTTTTGCTTTTATTACTTCGTTATTAACTTCTATATCGATATCCATATTATTTCTATATTGAATTTTACATACTCAAAATAGCATTAAACTTACAGCTTTTATAACATATTCCACACCCAATACAATTATCCTGAACAATAAAATGGGGAGCTTTTTGTGTTCCGATAATAGCCCCTGTTGGGCATTTTTTAGCACAAATAGTACAACCAATACATGCTTCTACATCAATTATAAAAGTTCTAAGTTCTTGACAAACTCCAGCCTTACATTCTCTATCGAAGATATGTTCTTCATATTCTTCTCTAAACCATTTTAATGAACTTAGAACCGGATTAGCAGCTCTTTTTCCTAAACCACACAAAGATGTTTCTTTAATTACCTCAGCTAAATTTTCTAATTGCATTACTCCCTTAAACCTGTATAAAGTTGTATGATTATCGTTATCGACAGGTTTTTTTGTAATATTTTCTAGAATCTCACTAATTCTTCTAGTTCCTTCTCTACAAGGTATACATTTTCCGCAACTCTGATTTTTTAAAAAATCTGCAAAATATTTTACTGTATCAATAACGCAAGTATCCTCATCAAGCACTATTATTCCGCCATCGAGATTTTCCCCAATATTTTCATTTTCAAAATCAATTATCTCATCGAGATGTTGTTCTGCAACAACTCTTCCGGTAGGTCCTCCAATATGTAAACCCTTAAATTTTTTCCCATTAAGAACTCCTCCTCCCACTCTGAAAATAATTTCGCGCAATTTTGTTCCAAATTCAACTTCAATAATGCCACAATTTTCAACTTTCCCGGCTAACGAAAATACTTTTGTTCCTTTACTACTATCAATACCAATGGCTCTATACCATTTGGGGCCTTTTTCAAATATCTTAGGAAGATTAATTAATGTTTCCGAATTATTAACAACTGTTGGTGCTCCAAACAAACCTTTCGTAGCAGGATATGGAGGTTTATTAATAGGCATTCCTCTTTCTCCTTCGAGAAATTTAATAAGGGCAGTTTCTTCTCCGCATACATAAGCCCCGGCACCTTTTCTTATAACAATATCAAAACTATTTCCGCTCTGAAAAACATCGTGTCCTAACAAACCATACTCTTTTGCAGAATTAATAGCTATTGTTAAACGCTCTATTGCCAATTTATTTTCCGTATCGACATAGATATATGCTTTTTTTGCTCCTATTCCATATAATGCTATTGCTATACCTTCAATTAATTTATGAGGATCGCTTTCCATTATAAACCGTTCTGAAAAAGCTCCGGGATCTCCTTCGCCGGCATTACAAATCAAGTATTTATTATTACTATCGGTATTTATTGCTATCTTCCATTTCTTCCCTGTTAAAAATCCCTCGCCCCCTCTTCCTTTCAATTTACTTTTTTCAATAATTTCAGCCACTTCATCGCGAGTATAATTATTCATTACCTTAACAAATGACTTATATCCACCATTAGCAATATATTCATCAATAGACTCGGGATTAATTTTTCCACAATTATTTAAAATAACTCTTTGTTGATTAGCAAAAAAAGCTATTTCATCGATAAATGTAATTCCTTCCCATGGTTCCAGTAAATCATTTCGAAATTGTCCAAATATATATTCTAAATTAATATGTTTACTGAAAACTCCTTCAAATACTGTTTGAAAATTTTCTAAATTAATATTCTGTAAAATCAAATTTGTTTTTCCCGGAAGTTGGATTCCTATCATAGGGTCTTTCGAACACAATCCAAGAGAACCCATTTTTATTAATTCATAATTTTTAGAATCCTTTTCTAAATATTCTTCAATAGCTAAAAATAATTCTTCGATTCCTCCAATTATACTACTACTTGTATATTCAACAGAAATAACAATATCATCAACCTTATCTCTTCTAAGAAATTGAAGTTTTTCTTTGTCTTCTTTTGTATATTCTTCTATATCTCTTAAAAGTATTCTTGAGATTAAAAATTCCTTATAATTTTCAATATCATTATTCATTTACTGTAGTCTCTTAAATTAATACAATATCTTTTGTTTAAATATTTTATTTTTTCATTACAACTAACTAATTATTTATATATGAATCTATAATTTCGTTAAAACTATCAAGAGTTAAATTAGTATAATACTTATCGTTAATCGACATAACAGGCCCCATACTGCAAGCTCCCATACATTCTGTAATTTCGAGACTAAATAGATTATTTTTTGCAGTCTCTTTATCTCTTATCTTTAGTTTTTTATATAATTCAGTAATTAATAATTTACTTTTATTAATATGACAAGTAGTCCCCTCACAAATTTTTATATGATATTTTCCTTTCGGAACAAATCGAAAATAGCTATAGAATGTAGCTAATCCGTAAATTTTACTAGTTGCAATTCCAATATATTCTCCAATCTTTTTAATTGCATCCTCCGATAAATAACCTTGTTGTTCTTGCACATCTTGTAATATAGGAACTAGATCATCTTTTTTAACAAATGGATACTTATTAAGTATTGAATTAATATCAAACATTGCTATGAATTTTACATAATTTACACAAAACAAATAACACAAATATAAAATATTTTTTGTTATTTTCTAAACATTGTTATTTTAATAACATTACAAAAATCTAAATATCAATATAATTACTCACTAATAGCTATAAAAATTATTACAATAGAAATAATTTAATTAATTTTGATATTTATTTTCTAATAAATACAGATAGAGTTAATTAAATATTGTTAAAATATTTCTGAATGGGAAATGAATCTATAACAAAAACAGAAATAGTAATTTGCTTAGGAAGTTCTTGTTTTTCGCGAGGAAATAAAGAAATTGTAAATATTATTAAAGCATATATTAAAGATAATCAATTAGAAGATAAAATTAATTTCCATGGTTGTCATTGTTTTAGTAAATGTAGCGAAGGACCGATTCTAAAAGTCAACGAAAAAATACATACTGAAATATCAACTCAAAATATTCTTAATATATTAAATACAATTTCATTTTAAATATTAATATATTAACTAACTTACAGAATATTTTTTTATAAATTTCTGTATAGCATCAATTTAAGTATCAAATAATCTTATCTATGTCGATAATAAAAATAAATACTGATAAATGCGATTTAAGTTACTCGTGTGTACGAGTTTGTTCGGTAAAAGCAATTGAAATTAAAACAAATACTAATTTCGCAAGAATAATCCCTGAACGATGCATTGGTTGTGGCGACTGCTTTTCTGTTTGTCCGAATAATGCAATAGAATATATAGATTCTAAAGAAATAACAAAAGAAATATTAAAATCGGCAAGTAAAACAGTTGCCATTGTTGACCCCAGTATTTCAGGAGAATTTTCTGATATTACTGATTATAGGAAATTTGTACAAATGATACGCGAATTAGGGTTTAACTATGTAAATGAAATTTCATTTGGAGCCGATATTATTTCGAAAAAATACAAAGATTTATTAAAAGAATTTAAAGGCAAATATTATATAACATCAGCTTGCCCGGTTGTTGTATCATATATTCAAAAATACAAACCCGAACTTATAAACAATCTAATTCCTTTAGTATCGCCTACGCTTGCAACTGCAATTATAGTACAAAAACTTTATGGAAAAGATATTAAAATAATTTCTATTGGTCCATGCATAGAGAATAAAAACGACGATAAATATATAAATAACAAAGATAAAAAAATTGATGCATCAATCACATTTACAGAATTACGCGAACTCTTTAACGAATATAATATTTCTGAAAGCAAATTAGAATATTCCGATTTTGATGCTCCTATTGGATATAAAGGCTCTCTTCTGCCTATTTCTAATGGAATTCTTCAGGCTAGCGAAATTAACGAAAATCTATTAGATGGGAATATCATTACATCGGAAGGGAAAAACAATATTAAAGATGTAACAAATCAATTTTATAAAAAAATTACTTTCATAAAAAAACATTTCAATCTATTTTTTTGTAAGGGATGTATTATGGGGCCGGGAATGTCGGCAAATGGAGAGAAATTTACCAGAAGCTCTATGGTTACTAAATATGCCCGAAAAAGATTGAAAAATTTTAACGAAAGTAAATGGCAAGAAGAAATTGACAAATATATAAATCTTGACTACTCAACAAGTTTTTTTAACGACGACCAAAGGATTGAATCTCCTCCTAATGAAAAAATTCAAGAAGTATTAAAAGTTATAGGAAAAACAAATTCTCAACGAGGATGTAACGCCTGCGGTTACAACACATGTAAAGAATTTGCAATTGCTGTATCGAAAGGTCTTGCAAAAACCGAAATGTGCTTAACATATGCTTTACAAAATAAACATGAATATATAGATGCTTTAAGTTTGACAAATACAAAACTTGCAAATACAAAAAAAGCACTCATTAAATCGGAACAAGAAGCAAGAAAAGAAAAAGAAATTGCCATAGAAGCATCCGAAACAGTAAATACTCTATTACAAAAACTACCTTCGGGTTTTGTAATTATAGATAATAAGCTAAAAATTATTCAATCGAATAAAAGCTTTGTTAAACTTCTTGGCGACGAAGCAGAAGCTATAAATGAAGTAATTCCCGGACTAGAAGGTGCCGATTTAAAAACTCTTCTTCCTTATAATATTTATACTCTTTTTAATAATGTAATATCGGAAAATAGCAATCTAAAAAATAAAGATGTTTATGTAAACAATAAACTCCTAAATCTATCGATATTTATTATTAATAAAAACAAAACTGCAGGAGCTGTATTCAGAGATATGTATTCGCCAGAAGTACGAAAAGAAGAAGTAATTAATCGTGTTACAGATGTAATAGATAAAAATCTGAAAATGGTACAAAAAATTGGTTTTATTCTTGGTGAAGAAGCATCGGAAACCGAACAAATGTTAAACTCGATTATTGAGTTTTACAAATCGGGAAATAATAAAAAGAAAATATAACATCTTAGCTATTATTAAAAATATAAATAATTAATATGACAAGTCCATTTTATATAGAAATCGACTACAAACAAAAAAATCATCACAACGAAAGAATCTGTGGAGATGTAGTTCTTATAAAAAAAGTAATCGACGAAAATAGGATTATTATTATTTTATCGGATGGGATGGGACATGGCGTTAAAGCCAATGTTTTAGCAACACTTACTTCTTCAATGGCCCTAAATTTCACAAAAGAACATAAAGACAATAATAAAATTGCTGAAATAATAACAAAAACATTACCTGTTTGCAGCCAACGAAAAATTAGCTATTCAACATTTACAATTATCGATATTGAAAAAAACGGAAAAACACATATTCTTGAATATGATAATCCTGAAACAATAATTATTAGAAATAATAAATTATTTGCTCCAGAATGGAAATCGATAATACTAAAAAAAGAAAATTGTAGTATTGAGTTGCGTAGTTGTAGTTTTTATTCCGAAAAGGAAGATAGAATAATCTTTGGCAGCGATGGTATTACTCAGTCCGGATTGGGAAGCGACAAGTATCCTTTTGGTTGGGGAATAGATAATTTCCGTAATTACATATTCGATTTATTAAAAAATAAACCCAATATATCTGCAAATAATCTTGCCAGCAAAATTATTAATATATCGTATAAAAATGATAACTACGAGGCAAAAGACGATATCAGTTGTGTATCTCTGTATTTCCGTAAACCTAGAAAGTTATTAATATGTACAGGACCTCCATATTTAAAAGAAAAAGATATAGAATTAGCCGAAAACGTAAGAAACTTCGATGGCAAAAAAATAATTTCCGGAGCAACGACCAGCGATATTATTGCTCGTGAGTTTAACAAAGATATTGAAGACACATTCGAATTTACCGATAAAGATTTACCTCCTGTATCGTATATGGAAGGAATTGATTTAATAACAGAAGGAATTCTTACCTTAAGTAAGGTAGCAAACATATTACAAGACTATGATTATAATTATGTTCCGGGGAAAGGAGCTGCCGATCAGATAATACGTTTAATAAATGAAAGCGATGAGATTCATTTTATTATTGGCACTCGAATAAATATTGCTCACCAAGACCCAAATCTTCCTATTGAATTAGAAATCCGACGGACAGTTGTTCGAAAAATAGCTGAAATCTTAGAAAAAAAATTATTGAAAGAAGTAAAAATGAAATTTATATAAGATAAATATATAAATCGAAAATAAACTTATTTTAAGTGAGAGCACGACTTTAAATTACTCTCTCATATCATTATTCTACAAGTTTAGATATTTTATTATATTGGTACTCTGCACCTTTAAATATAGTGAAAAACTTAATCGAAGTAATCTCATCTTTGCAAGTAAAAACCCCAACTAGTAAAGGTAATAAAAAAACATCCCAAAATATGGGATGTTTTAAAAATGTAAATATTCTATAAGAATAGCTTATTTATCTTCATATTCTTTAAGGATATCTTTTACTTTTTCGGGAGAAACTCTTCCATAAGTTTTATCACCAACCATTACAACAGGAGCTAAACCACATGCTCCAACACAACGCAAACAGCTAAGCGAGAATTTACCGTCTTCGGCTGTTTGTCCTACTTCTAAATTAAGTTGACGCTTAAACTCCTGAAGTACATTTTCAGCACCACGCACATAACAAGCTGTACCGGTACAAATAGAAATTGGGAATCTACCTTTTGGCAACATTGTAAAGAAAGAGTAAAATGTAACTACTCCATATACTTTAGCTACCGATACATTTTGGTTTTTAGCAACAACCTCCTGTATTTCGGCAGGAAGATATCCAAAATGCTCTTGTGTTTTATGTAGAACATTAATTAAATTTCCCGGTTTATTATCAAAAGACTTACAAATTTCTTCGATCTTTTGTACGTCTTTTTCTTTTAATTTTACTTTTATTCTAGACATATATATTATCTCCTATAATTAACTAATTTCAATTTTACTACTCTTATCGAAATATGATGTATGAAGTAAGTGATGAGATTTCTCACTCATTGGCTCACCCAAGAATTCCTCATAAAGCTTAATTATCTCAGTATTTTCATGAGATTTTCTAATTGGTTTATTAGCATCTTCTTCGTAAATTGCTTTTGCACGAGCTTTAAGTATGCTAGAATCGCCATGGTGCAATGGCTGTCCACCACCACCAATACAACCACCCGGACATGCCATTATTTCAATAGCATGGAATTTTGATTTTCCTCTTTGTATTTCTTCTAACAATTTACGAGCATTTCCTAAACCATGAGCAATACCAATATTAAGAGGGAAGCCATTGAAATCTATTGTAGCTTTTCTTATACCTTCAAAACCTCTAAGCTCTTTGAAATCTAATCGGCTTAATTTTTTACCGGTATGCAATTCGTAAGCTGTTCTTGTAGCAGCTTCAATAACACCACCTGTATTTCCGAATATTACGCCTGCTCCTGATGATTCTCCCATAACTTTATCGAAATTTTCTTCAGGAAGGTTCACAAAATCGATATTTGCTTCTTTAATTAAATGAGCTAATTCTCTGGTAGAAATAGAGTAATCGACATCAGGATTTCCATCAACTTTAAACTCATCGCGTTGAGCTTCGTATTTTTTTGCTAAACAAGGCATAATAGAAACCACTACCATATCTTTTCTTTTTACTTTAATCTTATCGGCAAAATATGTTTTAGCAATAGAACCAAACATTTGCTGAGGAGAACGTGCAGTAGAAGGGATGTCTTTCATATCGGGGAAATAATGCTCGAAGAAATTTACCCAAGCAGGACAACATGATGTTAAAATAGGTAATTTAACATTTTTATCGCCATTAAGGTGTTTTGTAAGTCTATCGAGTAATTCTGTACCTTCTTCCATAATAGTAAGGTCTGCAGCAAAATCAGTATCAAGCACATGATTAAATCCTAACTGACGAAGGGCGGCAACCATTTTACCTGTAACAAGTGTTCCGGGTTTCATGCCAAACTCTTCTCCTAATGCAGCTCTAACAGCAGGAGCTGTTTGTACAACTACAGTTTTTTCAGGATTAGAAAGAGCAGAAATGACATCTCTGGTATGATCTTTTTCTGTTAATGCACCGGTAGGACAAACTGCAACACACTGTCCACAATAAGTACAAGGAGAGTCTTCTAATTTCATTTCGAAAGCCGGGCCAACCGCTACATTAAAACCTCTATTGAAAGCATTTAAGGCTCCAACTGTTTGAAAATCGTTACATACAGTCTCGCATTTACGACACATAATACATTTATCTAAATCGCGAATTATCGATGGAGACATATCTTCTTTATATGTCGACATTTCGGCATATTCTTGACCCGGAATTTCTCTGATTCCTAATTTTATTGCCATATCCTGCAAATCGCAATTACCCGATTTTGCACATGATAAGCAATCTTTAGGATGATCGGAAAGAATAAATTCCATTACTGTTCTTCGAGCATTAATAACTCTCATGGTATGAGTTCGAATAACCATACCTTCTGCAACATCAGTAGAACACGAAGGGGCTAGATTTTTCCTTCCTTCTACCTCTACTACACAAATTCTACATCCACCCGGTTTATTTTCTATTCCAAGATCTTCTAGATTCATGTAACAAAGAATAGGAATATCTATCCCTAGTTGCTTTGCTGCTTTATATATTGTAGTACCCTTAGGAACTTCAATTTCCTTATTATCAATTGTTATTTTTACATTTTCCATTTTCCAACAATTTTATTTTATGATAATTGCATCAAATTTACATTTCTCTATACAAGCTCCACATTTAATACAAGTATTTACATCGATAAAATGAGGTTCTTTTCTTTCTCCACTAATTGCACCAACCGGACAAACACGAGCACAAGCAGTACAACCAACGCAATTCTCTGTAATAATCTCATATCTCATTAAATCTTTACAAACTCCGGCAGGACATTTTTTATCTACAATATGAGCAACATACTCATCGTAGAAATTATCTAATGTCGATAAAATTGGGTTTGGAGATGTTTGACCTAAACCACAAAGAGAAGTCTCTTTAATAACATTACACATATTCTTCAATCTATCAAGGTCTTCCATCACAGCTTTTCCTTGAGTAATTCTTTCAAGAAGTTCGTATAATCTCTTATTACCAATACGGCAAGGAGAACATTTTCCGCATGATTCTTCAACAGTAAATTCCAGATAGAATTTAGCTACAGAAACCATACAATCGTCTTCGTCCATAACAATCATTCCTCCGGAACCCATCATAGAACCTACAGAAATAAGATTATCAAAATCGATAGGAGTATCGAGATGTTTTTCTGTTAAGCATCCGCCCGATGGTCCACCTGTTTGCACAGCTTTAAATTTCTTTCCATCTTTAATACCTCCGCCAATTTCGAAAATCACTTCACGAAGAGTGGTACCCATAGGCACTTCTATCAGTCCAACATTATTAATCTTGCCGGCAAGAGCAAAAACTTTTGTTCCTTTAGATTTCTCTGTACCAATTTTATTAAACCAATTAGCTCCTTTATTAAGAATTACAGGGATATTAGCAAATGTTTCTACATTATTTACGTTAGTAGGTTTTCCTAAATAGCCAGATTCTGCCGGATATGGAGGTTTAATAGTAGGTTCTCCTCTTTCACCTTCCATTGAATGAATAAGAGCCGTTTCTTCACCACATACAAATGCACCGGCACCATATCTCATTTCTATATCGAAATTAAAATCAGTACCAAATATTTTTTCTCCTAACATTCCATATTCTCTGGCTTGCTCAAGAGCTATTTTAAGTCGTTTAATAGCAAGCGGATATTCAGCTCTGATATATATAAGTCCTTTGTCGGCACCCATAGAATAACCACAGATTGCCATTGCTTCTAATACAGCGTGTGGATCACCTTCTAGAATAGATCTGTCCATAAATGCACCAGGATCACCTTCATCGGCATTACACACAACATATTTTTGGTCGGCTTCGTTTTTCGATGCAAATTCCCATTTTAATCCTGTAGGAAATCCCCCTCCTCCACGACCACGAAGACCAGATAATTTTATTTCGTTTATTACATCCATTGGAGTCATCTCAGCTAATGCATTACCAAGAGCTAAATAACCCTCACGAGCAATATATTCTTCAATATTTTCCGGGTCGATAAAACCACAGTTACGCAAAGCAATTCTAATTTGCTTTTTGTAAAAACCCATTTCTTTTGAGTTTTCAACATGCTTTTTAGTATTTGTATCGACATAAAGCAAACGTTCTACTTTTCTACCTTTAATAATATGTTCTTCGATAATTTCTTTTGCATCTTCGGGTTTAACTTCAGTATAAAAAGTATTATCGGGCATTACCTTTACAATTGGTCCTTTTTCGCAAAATCCAAAGCAACCTGTTACAACAACCTGCACTTCGTCTTGAAGTCCTTTTGTTTCAAGTTCTTTATTAAGATTTTCAACAATCAAATCGCTTGAAGAAGCTTTACATCCTGTTCCTCCACATACAAGCAAATGCATTTTATATTTTGCCATATTCTTATTTGTTTTATAATTTACTTATCGATATTTTGATAATTCTCCGGAATAATTCCTTCAACAAGTTCTCCGTTTTTAATATATTTTTCGATTATCTCATCTGCTTTTTTCACATCAACATAACCAAAAACTATTGGGTTTTCGCCGGGTTTATGTACTTCTATAGTTGGTTCTGCAAAACAATACCCCATATCTCCAACTTGAGTAACAACAGCGTCGATATTTCTTTTTTCGAGAGCTTCTATTAAGAAATCCATTACTTCTTTTGCTCCTGAAGCAATACCACTTGTAGCCATACCAACCTTAATTTGCACATATGAATCAGGATGATCGGCTCTTTCTCTGATATTAACTTTCGATTGCAAATCATTTTTCATTTTTTTTAGATCTGCTAAAGTTTTAATTTTTGCCATACCTATTTTTTTATTTAAAATTACTTTGTTTTTTATTAAATGTAAAGTCTTACATTTTAGTCTATTATCTTTATTTTTCTATTTCGCTAATATTTTCATTAATCATCTCTTTAAGATACTTTCTAATTGCGGGATTGCTAATTTCCATATCTCCAAGAACAGATTTTATTTCTTTTGTATTAAATGAATATTTAGATTCATTATAAATATGATTATAAGTAAATTCAATTTCCGGATTTGCTGCCGACAATAAAACTATTGTTCCGGCAATATCTCCAATTGGCTGTCTATCGATATTATTAAGTTCAAATTCTGCTTTTACTTCTGTTCCAAAATTTATCTCCGATTCGATTTTCAAATATCCTTTTGTTCTTTCGGCATGTTGCTTTAATAGCGCTAATCCCATTCCCACTTTCCTAGTTGTTCTTGTTGTTGAATACGGATCGGAAACTTTTTCAAGAAACTCTTTATCCATACCCTTACCATTATCAATTATTAATAGTTTTAAGATATTTTTTTCGATATTTTTTTCAACACTAATTTGAATACTATCGGCATCGGCACTGATAGAATTTTGAACAATATCTAATATATGTGATGATATATCTTTCATTTATTTAAAATTACTTTTCTGTTGTTTTCGCATTTTAATGCCATTCTTATTTCTTGAAAAGATATTTCTTCTATCTCGAAAAGAGAATATACCTTAGCTATATCGTCGATATAATGGGCATCCGAGCTTTGAATAAATGTTTTTCCTTTTAAGTACATATTTCTCTCGATAAAATCGGAATATTTTACATTCTTCGAAATTTCAAGAGCATCAACTTCTAAATCGGGCGGTAAAAAACCTAAGTTTGCCAATATAGAATTGTTTACTCTATCGATATGTGCCGGAATAAATAATCCTTGAAGTTGATGAACTTTTTTCTCTACTTCGGAAATACCAACATCCAATGCCGCTATTAAAAGGTTTTCTTCTTGCTCAAGAATATTATCATATTTATCGACAAGGCACTGATACCCAAATCTATTTACATCATTTTTTATATCTGTTATATGAGCATCGATAAATTTCTGAAACTCAAATAACTGATTATCATTTTCAAAGAACGTTAAGCAATGGACTTCTTCTTTAGTTGTAATTTCGGCACCTTTAATAACAAACACACCAAATTCGTCTCCAACTTCTTTCAATACTGCACATTGCTTTGTGCTATTATGATCGGTAATTCCGATTATGTCAATTTTTTTTTCTTTAGCCCTTTTAATAATATTAACAGGGCTCATTTCTAAATCGCCGCAAGGCGAAAGAACAGTATGCGTATGTAAATCTGCTCTAAATAATTTCATTTTCTTTGAACAACTTATATAATTTGCCACTTATGTTAAAAGCTGTATCGTTTGAGCCTAACAATGGCAATCCTTCCATATTGCTTTGTTTAATTGTGTCGTCATCGGGTTTTACTCCATTAATAAGTATTACAGCGGCAAGATCTTTAAGCGATGCTATTGCCATTACGTTTTTATGCGTTTGCAATGTTATCCATACTTGCTTTTCTTTTGCTCTTCCCATTACATCGCTTAAAAGATCGGAAACATAACCCCCATGAATTTCATTATCTAATCCTTCTTGTCCGCTGTAAACACTTAACCCTAACCTATTTATTATATCTAACACTTTCATTTTCTTTGCTTTTAATTAACATTTATGGTTTAAATTATTTTCACCCCAAATATTTTTTAAAATATCGTATGATTTCTCGTTATCGATAATTCCATTTTTCTCAAAATTCTTTTGAATAAAAATACATTGATCGATAACAGCTCTATTTTGAACTATATCTTCGGCCAAAGCACGGCAATTTGGAGCACCACAAACACCACAATCAATATTTGGCAAGCACGACATAATCTCGCGTACACGTTTCATTTTATTTATAGCCACATCCATGTTTTCATCTAACTTCATCATCGATCGTGGTTTAATTTCTAATATCTTACTATTGTCGATTAAATATTTACTATTTTTAAATAAGCTTTCATTATCGGAATTATCGGTTAATTTTTCGGCTCTTCTTTTCAGTCTGTCAACAGTTAAAAATCTGTTTGCTGTAGATAATACTCCACCGGCACAACTTTCATCACACGAACGAAGTTCAATAAAATCGACATCTTTAATCTCGTTATCTTCTACTTTTTCGAGAAACTCAATAACATTATGAATACCATCAATAGCAAAACTTCTTCCTTTAATATTAGATGCCTCACCATTTGTTAAACTCCACATTATACCTTTGGAAGAAAGGTTTTTCGATACTAAATTCTCTTCTGCAAATACTTTTTCACTAGTCTTATTATTAGTTATACTACTAAGAACCTTATTATAAACGAAATCCATATTAATAACACCATTAATAACTGATATATCGTCTCCTACAGGACTTTTTATTGCTGCAATTTTTGCGGCGCAAGGAGTAACATAAAATATTCCTATTGCATCTTTATCTACACCTTCTTTTATTAACTTATCTTTATAGTAAAGAGCTGCCATATCTAAAGGAGAGCGTAAGTGAACAATATTATTTACTAATGATGGAAACTTAACTTGAATTAATCGAATAATTGCAGGACAAAAAGACGATAATAATGGTTTTTCGATATTTTTATCGTCTATTAAGTTATTAATTTCAGTATTTATTAAGTCGGCACAATGCTCAACTTCAAAGACATCGGTAAATCCTAATTCGAAAAGAGCTTTATATACATCATTAGATTTTGTTTCGTCGGGAAATTGTCCAAACAATACAGATGGCAATAGAGCTACTCTATTTTTATATTCGAATATTTTCTTAAAATCGTCTTGCTCAATAATTATTGCATTTACAGGACAAGCTTTAAAGCATTCGCCACAATCGACACATTTATGCTCAAACAATTCGGCTTTCCCATTACGAATACGTATTGCTTCTGTTGGACACACATTCATACACCGAGAACATCCAACACAAACATCTTTTTGTATCTTTAAAGCATGATGAAAGCTATTTTCCTGCATAAAAAACTACTTTAAATTAACTATTATTAATAATTCTGTACCAACTCCAACTTCACTTTTAATTTCGAATTTGCTTGAATTATTTTTTATATTTGCCAAACCCATTCCTGCACCAAAACCCATCTCACGTACTTCATCGCTAGCGGTAGAGTATCCATTCTCCATAGCCATTTCTATATCAGATATTCCAGGTCCTCTATCTTTTGCATTTATAATTATTTTATCAACATCAATATCGACAGAGATTTTTCCGGAAAATGCATGGGCAACAATATTTACTTCTGTTTCGTACAAAGCAACTACAACTTTTCTAATTATTTTTTGATTAGACATAAGTTGTTTAAGTACCTTTTTAATAGCACTTGATGCTGTACCTGCATTAGAAAAATCGCCACCTTGTATATTATACTCTAAGTGCATTTTATTAATATATAGGTTTAATCCCGTTTTTATAAAGTTCTCCAACAACCTTAAACACTGTACAAGAAGACTTTATTATAACAATATCGCAATCATCTGCTAATTTTACCATCTGTTCTGATACATTTTTATTTCTTGCTACAATAACGCAAGCTATATCAGACATCTCGGCTGTTCGTATTACTTGCATATTTGACAATCCAGTAATAAGAATTATATCGTCAGAATCAAGAGTTAAAACATCACTCATTAAATCTGAAGCAAAACCATTTTCTATAGTTTTGTTAAGAAATGCTTTTCCAGAAATAACTTTTCCATTTATTAAATGTACAATCTCTTCTATTCTCATTTCAATCTAATTGAATATATTGTTATCTAAATTCTATTTATAAATTTTCGACAAAGGTAATATCTTTTTGTTATTTTTTTAACAGTGTTATTGTAGTAACACTTAAATATAATCATTCTAAATAGGTACTTAGGACAAATTTTTAAATACATATATTTCTTGCTGATTTTCTGTTACTTACACAGTGCCAAATTTCGGAAGGACAATATGTTTATTTATCATATATCGTATAACATATAAATCAAGTTTTAGAATCAACAAAAAAACATTTTAGTAGAAAAAAGTAAATTTTTGTTTTTTTTATTAAAAACACATACTAACAAACAATTTATATCTTTTAAAATATAAAACCACACTTAGTTTTTGTGTCATAAGCTAGCTTAAATTACTATTGACAAATACAAAAAATAATTATAAATTGTTCTATTAATAAATAAATTATTTATTTTTAATTGTTTTAGAAATTAACAAGATAAATTATAAATCCATATCTCTACTTATTCTCTATCTAACTCATTACAGTAATTTATGACAAAAAACAATTTAAATAAAAACCAAGTTGAAAGTTTATCGAACAATAACTATAATTCTTCTATTTCTGAGCAAAAAAATATAGAATCTAAACTAGAAAAATATAAAGCAATATTCGACAACTCGGCAGAAGGAATTGCATATATCACAAACACAGGAAAGATTATAGATGTTAATAAAACATTTATAAATTGTACCGGCCTTTCTATTTTACATAAAGATATAATTGGGAAACATGTATTTTCTATTGCAAAGCAATTTATAGCAGCAAAAAACATTAACAATACTCTAAAAATTGTAAAACATTTGCTCTCAGGAAAAGACATTGATTCATTTGAGCTTATTACAAAAAATAAAAAAACACTTAGAATATCCCCCAGATTTATAGAAAAACAGGGAGGAATTGTAATAATAATCAGAGACATAACTGAGACAAAAAAAATAACTAAAGCACTCCATGAAAGCGAAGAACTCCATAAGAAAATAATACAAAATCAAGGTGAAGGAATGGGAATTGTTAACACAAACGAAATATTTATATATTCCAATCCTGCTGCTCATGAAATTTTTGGGGTGCCATTAGGCACACTAAATGGCAGAAATGTGTTTGAATTTTTAGATGAAAAAGGGAAAAAAAAGATACTTAACGAAACTAAAAAACGAATTTCCGGAAAAAGATCTACATATGAATTTAATATTATACGGCCTGATGGAGAAGAACGAACTATACTATTAACTGCTTCTCCACAAAGTAATAATAATGGGGAGATAGTAAGCACATTTGGTATATATAGAGATATTACTCAAAGAAGAAAAACAGAAATTGCTTTACAAAATAGTGAAAAAAGCTTACGTAAAGCACAACAACTCTCTAAAGTAGCTTCTTGGGAAATAGATTTGATTAATAAAAAATTCTCTTGCTCAGATGAATTTTATAATATATACGAAATAGAAAAACAAGAGATAAAAAGCAGCACTGAAATAATAAACAAATATGTTCATCCCGATGACAAAAAGTTTTTTAAATTATCGGAAAATCGTATCCCCAAAAACGAAGATTTAACTTCTATCGAGTTTCGAATTATTACTCCAAACAAAAATACAAAATGGATACACTCTTCTAATCCTGAAATAATATATAAAAATAAAAAAGCTGTTAAACTAATTGGCATAAACCAAGATATTACAGAAAGAAAAAATGCAGAATTAAAACTTTCGCAAAAAACTACAGAACTTACAGTTTTACTTGATTTAATACCTGCTTTTGTTTATTTTAAAGATTTTAATTTAAACTATATTTCGGTAAATAAAGCATTAGCTAAAATATCGAAATATTCAGAAAATGAAATACCCGGAAAAAACGACCTTGGTATTTGGGATAAAGAAACTGCAAAAAAATACAGAGATAACGATAAAAAAATACTTGATATCGGAAAACCAAAATATAACATAATAGAAAAAGTGCAAAGAAAAGATGGGACAACATTCTGGTCGTCTACTTCAAAAGTTCCTTATTATAATAATAAAAATATATTAAAAGGACTGATTGGTATTACTTGGGATATTTCGGAAATAAAAGGAAACGAAGAAAAATTAAAACAAGCAATTAAAGAAGCTAAAAATGCAAACAGATTAAAAAGTGATTTTCTTGCTAATATGAGTCACGAAATTCGTACTCCGATGAATGCTATATTAGGCTTCTCCGAAATTCTTAAGAGTAAACTCAGTAACTTTCCTGAATATTCGAGTTTTATTAACGGAATATATAATAATGGACAGAATCTTCTTCAATTAATAAATGACATTTTGGATTTATCGAAAATTGAAGCCAACAAACTGGAAATACAAAAAGGTACAGTTAATCTATCTAAAATTATTACAGAATTTAAGAATATTTTTTCTCTACAAATTAAAGAGAAAAAAATAAATTTCAATATTAATATCGACGAAGATCTTCCTGATGTATTACGACTTGATCAGACACGAATACGGCAAATTTTATTCAATTTAATTGGGAATGCTGTAAAATTTACCAACCAAGGAGAAATAAGAGTTTCGGTAAAATTTAGGAATAATTTAACATTAGAAAATAAAATTGATTTGTTTTTTGAAATAAAAGACACAGGAATTGGAATTCCAATTGATCAACAAAAAGAAATTTTCGAAGCATTTGTTCAACAAGATAGTCAAAGCACACGAAAATACAAAGGCACAGGACTTGGATTAACAATAACAAAACGCTTAGTTGAAATGATGGATGGAAACATTTCTGTTTCAAGCATCCCTAATGTAGGCTCGTCATTTAAAATATTTTTAAAAAACGTTGACATTCCAAATATTAATTTAAAAGGAGTAAACAATATTACAGAAAATGTAAATCGAAATATTATTTTCGACAAAGAGACTATTTTACTTGTAGAAGACTCAGAATCGAACAGACAAATAATAAAACTGTTTCTTTCGGCACACAATTTAAATGTTATTGAAGCAAGGAATGGAAAAATAGCTCTTGATATTGCAAGAAAAATAAAGCCTTCGCTAATACTAATGGACATACAAATGCCTGAAATGACAGGAGATATAAGCGCTAAACTTATTAAAGAAAATTCGGAATTAAAATCAATACCAATTATTGCATTAACAGCATATACAATAACAGATCAAATAAATAAATATAAAGATCTTTTCAACTACTACATTCTAAAACCGGTGTCGAAAAATAAATTAATAAGTGTATTAAGTAAATATTTACCCTATAAAACAACTATTAATAATCAGGAAAATTTAGAATCAATAAATTATCTTGCAGAAATAGAAAAAATACAAAATTTCGATTCTCAATTAATTTACGAAATTAAAAGTACGATAATTCCTGTATTTTTAATTGTGTCTAAAGGTATTTCAATTGATGAAATATTAAATTTCTCGAACCAGCTAATTAAATTAGGCAAAAAATATAATATTTCTCCATTATTAGATTATGCAAAAGATTTACAGGCTGCAACAAATGAATTTCGTTTTGGAGAAATTGAAACACTACTAAATTTATTTAGTAATATCTCGAATGTAATAATAGGGAAAAAATAAATAAAAACAAATAAAATTAACTAAATTGATAATATGAATGCTGAAGAAATACAATTATCTAAACCTAATGTATTAATTGTAGATGACACTGAAGAAAACTTGCGTCTATTAAGTAATCACTTATACAATAAAGGAATAAATGTGATTATAGCAAAAGATGGTAAAACGGCTCTAGAAATAGTTAACACTAAACCTCCGGATTTAATATTGCTAGATATTATGATGCCGGGAATTAATGGATTCAAAGTATGTCAAGAACTTAAAAAAAACACAAAAACTAAAAATATTCCCATAATATTTCTTACAGCTAAAACCGAAATTAACGATATTGTTAAAGGTTTTACTATTGGGGCAGTTGATTATATTACAAAGCCTTTTAATTCTACCGAACTATTATCAAGAGTATTTACTCATATAGAACTTAAAAAATCGAAAGATATAATAAAAATACATAGTGGACATGTGGAAGAGTTGAATGCAATACTAAATAAAAAAAATAAACAACTATACAAGCAAAACGAAGAACTAAAAACATTAAACATAACAAAAGATAAATTATTTTCGATAATTGCACACGACCTTAAAACTCCGTTCAATCAGCTTATTGAAATATCGGAATTAACCCTTATGGATATCGATAATTTAAGCTTATACGATTTAAAAGAAAATATAAGGCAAATACATTTGGCGTCGCTAAATGGCGAAAACCTTTTACAAAACTTATTAGATTGGGCGAAACATAAATTAGGTTCAATTAAATTCAATCCTCAAAAAATTATATTGTCGAAAGTTATTAATACTACATTTATTTATCTTAAAGATTTAGCAAACGAAAAAAACATTACACTTGTCTCAAATATAAAAGAAGATATTACTGTTACCGCCGAAGATGAAATGCTAAATATAATTATTCGCAACCTTATTTCTAATGCAATAAAATTTACAAATACAGGTGGAAGAGTTGAAATAAGCAATAAAGCAAACAACAATTATCAAATAATTACAATAGAAGATAATGGCATAGGTATTACACCTGAAGATTTAACAAAACTATTCAGAATGGATGAAAATTACTCAATTGAGGGTACAGCTCAAGAAAAAGGAACCGGAATAGGATTAATAATATGTAAAGAATTTATTAAGAAACATGAAGGGAAAATATGGGTAGAAAGTAAATTAGGAGAAGGCAGTAAATTTAAATTTTCGATACCAATATAATGACTGTTAATATTTCATTATTAAAAACACATTATTTAATTAACTTTATGCAAATCAATAAGTTATAAAAAAAAGGATAGCAAATACTATCCTTTTTAATTTTCGAATACTCAATTTTCTAGTATGATTTTCTCTTTGTATAGTGAGTATGTAATAACTCGTGAGATTTATGACCAAGAGGCTCGCCCAAGAAATTTTTATAAATTTCTTTAATCTCAGGATTTTCGTGAGATTTACGAATTGGGAGTCCTTCGTCTTCGGCATAAATAGCATCTGCCCGTTTCTGACGAATTTCAGGAGTTGTAGGTATTGGTTGACCTCCGCCACCAAGACAACCACCGGGACATGCCATAATCTCGATAAAGTGCCAATTTCCTTCTCCCGATTTAACGGCATCCATAACTTTTTTAGCATTTGTTAAACCATGAGCCACAACAGTTTTTAGTTCAACGCCATCAAGAAATTTCCAAGCATCAACAGGATTTTCAATAAGAATTGAAGCTTCCCTTACGCCTTCCATTCCACGTACAGGAGTTATATTAAGATTATCGAATGGGACTTCTCGTTCGGTAACAATTTCGTATGCAGTACGCAAAGCTGCTTCCATAACTCCACCTGTAGCACCAAATATAACTCCTGCACCCGAAGAATTACCCATTAAGCTATCGAACTTACTATCGGACAATGAAAGAAAATCGACCCCTGTTTGCTTAATCATAACAGCTAATTCGCGAGTGGTTAATACAAAATCGACATCTTTATATCCACTATCGCGCATTTCGGGTCGATCTGCCTCGTACTTCTTAGCAGTACATGGCATAATAGAAACAGATACTATCTTTGTAGGATCAAGTTTTTTCTTCTGGGCATAATATGTTTTAGCAAGAGCACCAAACATTTGTTGAGGAGACTTACAGGTAGAAACATTTTCTAAATAGTCGGGATAATTATGTTCAATAAATTTAATCCAACCCGGAGAGCAAGATGTAGTCATTGGAAGTTTTATGCTACTATCTTTATCAACCAATGCTTTTTTAAGACGAGTTAATAATTCAGTACCTTCTTCCATAATAGTTAGGTCGGCAGTAAAATCAGTATCAAGAACTGAATCGAAGCCAATTTTTCTAAGAGCAGTAACCATCTTACCTGTAACTCTATTTCCTACATCGAAGCCTAAATCTTCGCCTAAAGCAACACGAACAGCAGGAGCTGTTTGAACAATAACATGAGTATCTTCATCGTAAATTGCGTCCCAAACTTGGTCGATATAACTTTTCTCAACTAATGCACCGGTAGGACAGCGATTCACACACTGACCACAACTTGTACAAATAACTTCAATCATTGGATTATCGAAGAAAGTAGAAATTTTCATTTTATCGCCTTTATGAGCAACGCCTAAAGCACTAACATGTTGTAATTCGGTACAGGTTCTAACACATCTCTGACAACGGATACATTTACTATCGTCTTTGATTATAGCTGGAGAAAATCTATCAATAGTATAGTTTTTATCTTCAACAAGATCTAAGAATAAATGTTCACCTTTTATCATATCAATTGAGAGATCCTGCAATTCGCAATTCCCATTTTTGTAACATTTAGTACAATCGGCATTATGTTCAGAAAGCAACAATTCAATTATATGTCGTCTCGAATTTCTTACTTTAAGACTATTTGTTAATATCTCCATATTGCTAGTAGCAGGAGTAGCACATGACGCAACAAGGTTCTTAACACCTTTTTGCTCAACAACACAAACTCTACAATTACCTGCAACACATAAATCTTCGTGATAACAAAGAGTAGGAATCTTTATATTTAATTTCTTAGCTGCATCTAAGATAGTGCTTCCTTTTTCTACACTAACTTCAATACCGTCTATTTTTAATTTAACTGTATCAGACATATTATAATTTTTTAAATTTTATATACTTATTTATTAGTAAATCATTTCTTCTTTAAAGTTTTCAACTATTGAAGAAAATGAATTAGCAACAGACTGTCCTAAACCACATTTAGCAGTAATTTTCATAGTATCTGTTAACTTTATTAATGTATTAAGATAAGTAGATGGTTTTTCTCCTCTTTTAACAGCTTCGAGACCTTTTCTTAATTGTTGAGTTCCAACTCTGCAAGGAGTACATTGTCCACAAGATTCTTCTTCGAAGAACTCTACATAATTTTTAAGCACATTATACATAGATCTAGAACTATTAAAAAGCATCATAGATCCACCGGTAGGCACACCTTCGAATCCAATAATAGTATCTTTAAATTTCTTTCGAGGAACACAGAATCCTGAAGCACCACCAACCTGAACAGCTTTAGTATCTCCATCGCCAAATTCGTCAACAAAATCGGAAAGAGTCATCCCAAGTTCGAGTTCATAAATACCAGCTATAGGAGTATCTCCCGAAACAGAAAATAATTTAGAACCTCTTGAATCATCGGTACCCAATTTTTTAAATTTCTCAGCTCCAATATTATTAATCATAAATGCATAAACAAGAGTTTCTACATTATTAATAACAGTAGGCTTATTTCTAAATCCTGCAACAGTTGGATATGGAGGTTTATTTCTTGGTTCTCCTCGTTTTCCTTCCATTGATTCGAATAGTGCGCTTTCTTCACCACAAATATAAGCTCCGCACCCCATCAATAAATGAATTTCGAAATCGTTTCCAAGCTGTTTAATAAGTATATTAAATTTATCTATTTCATTCTGCAAGTCTTTTTTTAGAAATTCATATTCGCCACGTAAATAAATATAACCATATTTAGCGCCTATTACTTTAGCACAAATAGCCATTCCTCCGAAAACCTTTTGAGGCACTCGAGTAAGAATTTCTCTATCTTTAAAAGTTCCGGGTTCGCCTTCATCGGCATTACATACTATATATTTTTCTTTGGGTTTTTCTAATCCGGTATATTTCCATTTTAAGCCGGTAGGGAAACCAGCTCCTCCTCGACCTTTTAGTCCGGATTCAAGAATTTTTTCTAATATTTTTTCATTTGACAATTTTAATGTTTTAGAAAGAACATCTTTACAAGAACAATCTTCACTAAAAATCAGGTCAACTCTTTTAAGTCGTTTATTTGACATAATAATAATCTTTAATATGTTAATTATTTATTCTTCATATAATCTCTAATAATCTCAGCAACTTTCTCGGGAGTAAGTTCTGTATATGCTTCATCGTTAATTAGCATAGCCGGACCTTTATGGCACCACCCCAAACAGTTTGTTTCTAACAAAGAGAACTTTTTATCTTTTGTTGTTTCTCCGATTTTAATTTTTAACAAATCTTCAAGAGTTTCAATAATCTGTTTTTTTCCTTTCATATCGCAAGTAATAGTTTTACAGATACGAATTACAAATTTCCCACGAGGTTCTGTATCTAGAAAAGAATAAAATGTAGCAGTTCCATATACTAAAGCTGCCGACATATCAAGTTCTCTAGCGACTTCTACCATAGCATCTTCAGAAAGATATCTTTTTTCTTTGATGATGCCTTGCAAAATAGGAAGCAAACTTTCTCTTGTTGTTCCATGTTCTCCTGCTAATTCTTTTACTAAGTCTTTAATTTCTGGCATTGTCTTTCAATTTTAAGATTTATTTGTTATTTTTTTCACACTGTTATTTCCGTAACAGTGCTTTTTGTCATAATTACTTAACTCACAGCTATAAATATCTTATATATAAAATCAAAATACAATGATAAAAATCATAAATAACAAAAGGAGTATGGGTACACACAACTCAACAAATAAACTTAAACAACTATTTTACAGGATCTTAAGCTAAATTTTCCATATTTATAACTATTATAAATTAAATTCTGTAAAAACCAGCATAGAAAGAGTATCAATTTTGTTTATTTTTTCAAATAAAAATTTACATTTTGCACGAAAAAATGGGTAAAGCTTTATGCTTTACCCATTTCATACAAATATTATTTTACTATTTTATCAGTGTCATTTCATCGATTAAATGACTAGCTCCTGCAAATTTATCAATTAAAAACAAGGCATATCTAATATCTAATGTAATATTTCTGCACATTTCGGGATCGTACATAATATCACTCATTGTGCCTTCCCAATTTCTATCGAAATTCACACCAATTAATTGTCCTTCGGCATTTAAGACCGGACTTCCTGAGTTTCCTCCGGATGTGTGATTTGATGCAATAAAACATACATGCATTTCTCCGTCCTCTCCATACTCTCCATAGTCTTTTGTGTTATAAAGTTCTTTCAATCTTTCAGGCACATTGTAATCGTATATTTCAGGATTATCTTTATTTATAACTCCTTCTAGAGTAGTATAATAGTTATAATCAACTGCATCTTTCGGAACAAATCCATCTACTTTACCATAAGCAACCCGCATCGTAAAATTTGCATCGGGGTAAAACAATTTATCTTCTTGCATTTTGCGTAATCCTCGAACATAAATGCGATATAAACTATCGAGTTTATCATTTAAAATATAATATTTAGGTTTCACATTATTTTTATATACATTATAAAACTCTTTATATAATATATAAGCAGGGTCGTTTAAAATTAAACTAGTATCTTCGATGGTATATGTTCTTAACAAATTATTAATTTTTGAAGAGTCGGCGAAAATAGAATTATAAAAAACATTTTCGACATACGAAGAGTAATCTCCACCATACTTATTATTAATAACATTTATTAATTCTGGAAAATATTTTTCATTTACATTCTCTGAATATTTAGGTAACAATTTTACACAAATATCTTTGTCGATATTTCTTTCATAATCTTTATAGAAAGCTTCAGAATATTTTAATAAAGAATTCGTTTTATTAGAAATATCTGTTTCTTTATCTTTATTAGAATACTTTAATAAACCTCCGGTAGATGCGGCAAATTTAACAATCTCAACAGGATAAACCACTTCTAAAAAATAATCTCTTGCAACAACAAATTCATTAATGTCTTTATACACATTTTTAAATTCATCGATAATATTCCCATATTCGCTTTGTCTATTTTTATTTTGTGATACCCACAATGAAAAATCATTTTCAAGATTTTCCTTTTTTTCTATTGCATTCAATCTTTTTAACCCCCTATTTTCTCCTTGCCAACGCTTCCAAGAATTACTGGTATAAGCATATTTCGCAGAATATTTAATTCTGGTGCTTATATTTTTCTGCATATATTCGTTCATTATTTTCAAACGAATATCGCGTAAAGCCTTTCTATTAGGGTTCTGCACCTCGGTAATTTGTCTAACTCCATCAGATGTTAAAAATTGTTCAGTACTTCCAGGATAACCCATTACCATGGTAAAATCGTTCTTTTTAACACCTTTTAATGATATTGGCAAATATTTTTTTGGTTTATAAGGGACATTATTTGGAGAATACTCTGCCGGTTTATTATCTTTATTGGCATATATCCTAAAAATTGAGAAATCTCCGGTATGACGTGGCCACATCCAATTATCTGTATCTCCTCCAAATTTTCCTATAGCCGAAGGAGGTGCCCCTACTAATCGTATATCTTTATACACCTCATAAACAAACATATAATATTCGTTTCCATAATAAAATGGTTTAGTTACTGCATCATAGTGAGTTCCTTCAAGTTCTGTTTTCTCAATTTTGTCAATATTTTTCTGTATTAACGAATATCTTGCATCTTCAGACATATTATTTTCAACATTCTTCAGAACATCTTTAGTTACATCTTTAATTCTTACAAGAAAGGTTACTGTTAATTCTCTATTAACTAATTCTTCTGATTTATTCATTGCCCAATAACCATTAGTAAGGTAATCGTGCTCGACCGAACTATGCGATTGTATAGCTCCGTACCCACAATGATGATTTGTTATTAATAGTCCTTGGTCGGAAATTAACTCTCCGGTACATCCTCTACCAAATATCATTACAGCATCTTTCAAACTAGCTTTATTAATGCTATAAATATCTTCGGCTGTTAACTTAAACCCTTCTTTTTGCATATCTTTAATATTATACTTCTGCAATAATAAAGGAATCCACATTCCTTCATCTGCTTTAACATTTTGTAATACCAAACTGCAAAATATACAACTTAAAATAATTACTTTTTTCATTATCAATAATTTAGTTCTTATTTATATTTAATATTTTAGCATTAAATAATATTCACTTATTTATTACTTAATAAATTCATTAAGCTTGCTATAAAGTTTTTGAACCGGAAGTCCCATTACATTAAAAAAGGAGCCATCTATTTTTTCAACTCCAATATATCCAATCCATTCTTGTATTCCGTATGCTCCAGCCTTATCGAATGGTTCATATTTATCGATATAATATCCAATTTCTCTATCGCTTAATTTCGTAAACTGAACCTCGGTTTTTGAATAAAATAATATTTTTTTCGACTTACTTTTTAAACATACTCCCGTATATACTTGATGAATATTTCCTGACAATTTTCTTAATGTATCAAAGGCATCTTTTTCGTTCTTTGGTTTTTTTAATACCTTATCATCAAACCACACAATTGTATCGGCAGCAATTAAAATGGTATTATCATCAATCTCGCCTTGAAACTTGCCAGCTTTCTTTTCGGCCAAGAACAATGGAATTTTTTCACGTTTAAGATAATCGGGATAAGATTCTTCCTCGCAATAAAGATTATAAATATCAAACTCAATTCCGAGTTCTTTTAAAAGATATTGTCTTCGGGGCGATTGTGATGTCAAAATAATTTTATATTTTTTTAAATCTTTAAAAAACATTTCTATACAAATGAATGAATTATTATAAAATTGGCAAGAACAGAATATAATATCCCACTTAACATTATACCCTTTGTAAGATTACTTAAAAAATGATAATCGCTTTTCTTCTCGGCACGAAATAATTTATATAATAAAATTATCAATGGAAAAATTAGAAAAATGGTAAAGTAAATAATAGAAAGTGTATCGTTTAAAAATACTAATAATATATATAATAACGATATTATAGTAAATAAGCCTAGAATGAAAATAATAATTTTTGATTTTTTTACACCGACAATAATAGGAAGAGTTTTGCTTCCAAAAGCACAATCACCTTCAAAATCTTCAATATCTTTTATTATTTCTCGAATTAATGTTGTTAAGAAAGCAAAAAATCCAAAAACACATACCCAGTAAAACAAATAACTAAAATCTATTCTATAACTAATTAATATTTCGCTATAAGCAGTATTTAACAATGGCATTTCGAAAACAATAACTAAAATAGGAACTAAAGCTGTAAGAATTGCTACAACAATATTTCCGATTAATAATTGTCGTTTATAAGTTGTTGAATAAAACCATAAAATTCCGGGAATAAATATAAATAGTAAACTCAAATAAATCTCTCCTATTATATATGATAAATAAATTCCTAATGAAATTCCAATAAGGTTAAGTATAACATGCAACAGAATTGCCATTCGTCTGTTAATCTTCGTTCCAACTAATATATTATCAGGGCGATTAACTTTGTCGGTTTTAGTATCGAAATAATCGTTTATTACATAACCGGCAGCCGTAATTAAAACAGTAGCAATAACTAATAGCATAAAATTAAAATTACTAAGCTGCAACTCCATATTGTTTACCCTCAGCATGGGTTTAATAATACAATACCGAATAAGATACTGTGTAAGAATAACTATTAATAGATTTTTGTATCTTACTAAACGTAATAAATTAATCATGATTTAAGTTTAAAATAATTAATACTCATTTTCTATCCAATTTCCTTGTAATCTCAATACTTGTTCTATTACATCTCTCACACAACCACCACCTCCATTATATGTTGATATATATTTTGATATTGATTTTATTTCTTCAACAGCATCCCCAGGACATGTTGGAAGACCGACAATTTTCATAACCTCGATATCAGGAATATCATCACCCATGTACAATATATCTTCGGGTTTTAATTCGTATTTAAAATAGAAATCTTCAAAATCGTCTAATTTATCCATCGAATTTAAGTAAATATCTGTTACTCCTAATTTTTTAAATCTCTCACGCACTGTTTCAGAGTTTCCTCCACTAATAATAGCTATAGGATATCCTTTTTTTATTGCATATTGAACTATATATCCATCTTTAATATTTACAGCTCTAACATACTCTCCATCTGGACTTAAATATAATTTTCCATCAGTAAAAACACCATCAACATCAAAAACAAAAGCTTTTATCTTTTGTAAATCTTCTTTAAAATTTGCCATACTAAAAGTACATTTTTAATTATTTATTTATCTCTTTAATATTCTCGCTAACAAATCTATAAATTTTTTGTAATTCTTTATAATTATTTAACATTTCCAGGTGCTTTTTAATAATTATATTATCGTTTCTTAAAGCCGGTCCTGTTTGCATCTCGTTTGGAGTATTATCCATAACTTTCATTGCTGTTTCTTTAATTAATGGTTTTAAAATATCATACGATATTCCTTCGTCGGATAATAAATTTGAAGAAATATGATACATATGATTAACGAAATTATTTGCAAATACAGCTGCTAAATGGATTTTTTTTCTTTGATTAGAATTTATGATTGATACATTTTTACATATTTTTTCTGCAAATTGTAATAAAAGATTCTGATTTGAATTATTATTAGCTTCAATACATATTGGAATATCGCTAAAATCTATTTCTCTTGCTTTACTAAATGTTTGAACAGGATAAAATACTCCATAATTTATTATGTAGGGTTCAAAAATATTCATATCAACACTTCCCGCTGTATGGACAAGCAATGAATTACCAAAATTTATTTTACTTATTACATTAATAATATCATCGTCGTGTACTGCAATAATTATTAAATCGACTGACAAATCGATTTTTTGAAAATCGTCTATTCCTTCAGCATTAATTTCATTTGCTAATTCTTCAGCGGTATTTCTTGTTCGGCTAATTATTTGTATAATATTATAACCGGCATTATTAATTGCTTTAGCAATATGATAAGCAACATTTCCTGCACCAATAATAGATATTCCATTTTTAAACATAATTATCTCTATTATAATATTAGTTAGTAAAGTTACTTGAATTTGTTTAAATCGTCAAACTAAAATTTATTCAAATAATCACTTACATGAGAGCTTCTACATTCGAGCGTTAAATATTAAAAACGATTTCTATCGCATAAACAACAAATTGTGTATTTTAAATTATTTATTAATCTCAAATTTAGGAATTACTTAATCTTAGAAAATTTATGAACTTTAAGCTCAAGCGCGGCATAATTTTCCGGAATAAGGTAAGTTCGATATAAAATAATATAGTTTAAATAAACAAAAAGTCCGAATTAAATAATTAATTCGGACTAGATATAAACATTCAGAAATATTAGTATTTGAATTTTCCTAAATCTTTCTGCTCAAAATTTTCAATATAATTTATCTTTTCAATATTTTCGGCTTGCGCCTTTTTAATAAATATTTCAGCAGAATCTATATATTCTTCATTTCTAGATGCATCATTAATCAATAGGTATCCCATAATAATATTACCTACTAATTCAACTAATCTGCGAGCATGAAAATCGATATATTCTTTATCGTTAATTTCAAGAATATTGTCAGTAATTTTTTCATATTCATCAGTCATCTCAATCAAAGTTCTCTTTAAATAATCGAGTTCGGGAAGTATCGGTATTGTTTCATACTCTCTTATTTGACTAAGATATGTTTTTGTTGTAACACCGCGAATTGCTGCTACAACCTGTAGTTGTGATGTTCCCTCATAAATAGAAGTAATTCTAGCATCTCTATATATTCGTTCTATTGGGAAATCTTTCATAAATCCTGCTCCACCATGAATTTGCAGCGAATCGTAGGCTATCTGGTTAGAATATTCACTAGCAAACAACTTTAATAAAGGAGTAAAAACATCAGCTAAACGTTGATATTTTTTCATCTCATTTCGTTCTTCAGGATTTAGTTTTCTTTCGCTTGCAATATGCGAATACACTTTATAAACATCAACAAAACGACAGGTTTCGTATAATAAAGAACGTTGAGCCTTAACTTTTGCATTCATATTCGAAAGCATTTCGTAAACAGCAGGGAATTCAATAATTGGTTTTCCAAACTGAATTCGTTCTTTAGCATATTTTAATCCTTCGCGATAAGCAGCCTCAGAAATACCAACAGACTGAGCTCCAACACCTAAACGGGCAGAATTCATAAGAGACATTACGTATTTTATTAAGCCCATTTTTCTACTACCTATTAATTTAGCAGGAGCATCTTTAAATACTAACTCACATGTTGGCGATCCTATGATACCTAGTTTATGTTCTATTCTTCTAACACTTAATCCTTGGTCTTTTTTCTCGTAAACAAACAAAGATAGTCCACGTCCATCATTAGTTCCTTCTTCCGAACGAGCCAATACTAAAGAAATATCGGCATCCCCATTTGTAATAAATCTTTTAACACCATTAAGCAACCATGTTCCTTTTTCTTCGTTGTAAGTTGCTTTTAATTGAACAGCTTGCAAATCGCTACCGGCATCTGGTTCTGTAAGACCCATTGATGCAGTAACTCCTTTATTAAATTGAGGAAGTAATTCTTCTTTTATTTCATCTGAGGCAAACTCATGAATTGTTTCAGCGCAATCTTGCAAGCCCCAAATATTTGCAAATCCGCCATCGGCCCTCGAGACTAATTCTTCTGCAATAACATAAGGAACCATAGAAAAGTTCAAACCTCCATATTTTCGAGGTAAAGACATCCCAATTAATCCGGCTTTTGCTAATACATCAAGATTCTCTTGAGTTCCTCTAGCATATTGCACTCTATTATTAACTACTTTAGGGCCTTCTGCATCAACAGATTCTGCATTCACATCTATTGTATTTCCACAAATATCTCCGACAATTTCTAATACTTTATCGTAACTATCAATAGCGTCTTCATAATCTAAAGGGGCATAATCAAAGTTTTCTTTATCGGCAAAATCTCTCTCTTTAAGAGAAATGATTTTTTTCATCAAAGGATGATTCAAATGAAACTTCAAATCCTTATTATCTGTATAAAAATTTGCCATTATAATAAATTTTAATTTTAATTCTTATTAATTGTATCTTATATATTAAATACTATTTAGAATTTTTCTTGTAGTATTTTATCATTTTAGGAATAACTTCTAAAATATCTCCATTTATATTGTAATCAGCAAGTTTATTTATTGGAGCATCTTTATCTGTATTAATAGAAATTACCATTGCCGATTCTTCCATACCTGCACTATGTTGTATCTGACCGGATATTCCACATGCAATATATAACTTTGGTCTTACAGTTACTCCTGTTTGTCCAACTTGTCTCTCGTGTTCCACATAACCGGCATCTACAGCAGCTCTTGAAGCTCCAACTTCTCCACCAATAGCATCTGCCAATTCGTACAACAATTTAAAATTCTCTTTCGAGCCTACTCCATAACCTCCTGAGACAATAATATTAGCATTCTTAATATTTACTTTACTTTTTTCAATATGTCTTTCTATTATGCTAACAATAAAATCGCTATCATTAAGGATTTTTTTCGTTTTAATTTTTTTTATTTCGCCTTTATAATTTTCATCAACTATTTCCTTTTTCATCACACCTTCGCGAACCGTGGCAAGCTGAGGTCGTGTTTCAGGATTTACAATTGTAGCAATAATATTTCCACCAAATGCGGGTCGTATCTGATAAAGAATATTTTTATATTCTTTATTTACTTTCTTATCTAAATGATCTCCGATTTCAAGACTAGTACAATCTGCCGTTAGTCCACATTTTAATGATGATGCAATACGAGGAGCCAAATCACGTCCTACAAATGAAGCACCAAATAAAGCTATTTGAGGTTTTTCTTGCTCAAAGATATTTTTCACAATCGAAAAATGAGGTAGAGTTAAATATACACTTAAACGATCGTCGTCGCCTAAATGTACTACATCAACACCATAAGCAAAAATTTGTTTCTCTATACCTTTTAAATTATAACCAATTAAAATAGCTTCTAACTTACAATTAAGCTTATCAGCTAATGAACGGCCTTTTGTCAACAATTCAAGACTTACATCTGCAACAATACCGTCTTCTATTTCGCAATAAACAAATACGTTATTCATTATTTAATTATTTTTAATAATACTAATTAAATTTAACTAAGAAAATTATCCAATAGTATGGTTCTCAATTAATTCTCTCATTAAATTATCGATATCCTTATCTTCATCAGAAAACATTTTTGATTCTTTTGCTGTAAAAACAACATTTTCTATTTTCTTAACTTTTGTAGGAGATCCGGATAATCCTAAGGCTTCAACATCTGCATTAATATCATCTACACTCCACTCGTTAATAAATAAATACGGACGTTTTTTTTGCAATTGCAAATAATCTTCAGCTGTTTCCTGAACTTCAGAAGTTGTTCTAGCATGCTTAAATTTCATAAGAAATTTAGCATTTCTCGATCGGCATTCAGGTGCTGAACTATGTACTGTAATTAAAGCAGGCAGCGTTGATTTAACAACTTCAACTCCTCTTTCTAATCTTCTTTTAACAGATATAGTTTTTTCATCGGCATCGATAATCTCTTCAGCATATGTTATTTGAGGAAAGTCTAACTTTTCGGCAATTTGAGGTCCCACTTGAGCTGTATCACCATCAATAGCTTGACGTCCGGCAAAAACAATATCACAATTTAGTTTTTTAACTGCTAAAGATAAAGCATATGATGTTGCAAGGGTATCTGATCCTGCGAATTTTCTATCGGTTAATAAATATCCATTATCTGCACCTCGATACATTGCTTCTCGAATAATTTCTGATGCTCTTCCAGGTCCCATTGTTAAAATAGTAATTGTAGAACCTTTATATCTATCTTTTAATCGTAATGCTTGTTCCAACGCATTCAAATCTTCCGGATTAAATATGGCTGATAATGCACCACGATTAACTGTTCCGTCAGCTTTCATGGCATCTTTCCCTACATTTCTAGTGTCAGGAACTTGTTTCGCCAATACAACAATTTTAAATCCTTTCATTTTTACAATATTTTTAGGCTAGTTTATAAAAACTTTTAAGCTGACAAATATAAATATAAGATTTTTATTAAACAACCTGATATGCTAATTGACAAGCTTTCTAAATAAATAACACTCATAAAATACAATAATTCGTTAAATTCTCGTATCGTGCAAAGTTATAAAAGTTTAATATTTATCAATTTAAGTATTTTAAAAACTTATCACATCTTCCTACATCTCAGCAAATTAAAAAATATAACCAAAAATAAAACGGTCGTCTGATAATTTATTGAAATTTTCAAATAGTCATCTAATGACTAACGATTCATTTTTGGTTGTGTTTTAAATTTAATTTGTATAATAATTAAAATAATAAGAGTGGATTATATATTTTACAAATAATTATTGTAATTATTTTAATTTTACAAATTATGTAAATAAAATAATAACTCAAAAATAAAACAATATTAACATTATGAATTTCAAACACACTCTTAAATCTCTAGGTCCGGGGTTATTATGGGCAGGTGCCGCAATTGGAGTATCTCATCTTGTTCAATCAACAAGAGCCGGAGCAATGTTCGGATTTCAATTAGTTGGTATTATATTATTATTTAACCTTATTAAATATCCATTTTTCGAATTTGGACCAAGATACGCAGCATCTACAGGAGAGAGTTTATTAGATGGATATAAGCGTTTAGGGAAGTGGGCTGTTATTTTATATTTTATATTAACTATTGCAACAATGTTTACCTTACAAGCCGCAATTACAGTTGTAACAGCCGGTTTATTCTCATATATATTTCCCGAAATATTTTCTACTTTTACGTGGACAGTTTTAATTTTACTGATAGCCTCGCTAATTATTACAGTTGGAAAATATTCTGTCTTAGATAAAGTAATAAAATTTATTATTATAGGTTTAGCTATTTCAACTATTATAGCAGTAATATCAGCTATTACCAAAGGATTTCATCCCAATCCTAAAAACATTAGACCTTTTGATTTTAAATTCAATAATATTGCCCTTTTACTAGCTTTTGCCGGTTGGATGCCATCTGCAATCGATATTTCTGTTTGGCATTCTTTCTGGACAATTGCAAAATCAAAATCTACCGGATATAAACCAAAAGTAAAAGAAGCTCTTTTTGATTTTAATATTGGATATATTGGTACTGCTATTTTATCAATTGGGTTCTTAACATTAGGAGCACTTACAATGTACGGTAGTGACGAACATTTTTCAAGTAACGGAACTATATTTGCAGGTCAATTAATTAGTTTATTCACATTAAATTTAGGTTCTTGGGCATATGTAATCATAGCTATTGCTGCCTTATCTACAATGATAAGTACAACTCTTACCTGTCTCGATGCTTATCCCAGAATACTAAAGCCTGCTACGGAATTATTAATTCCAAAATTAAAAAAGAATAATAATACAAATTGGAATTGGCTCTCATGGTCGTGGTTAGGAATATTATTATTAGGAACGATGATTATAATAAAATTCTTCTTAAATGGAATGAGTCTTTTAGTTGATTTAGCAACAACCTTATCATTTTTAACAGCACCGGTATTAGGATACTTAAATTATAAGGTTATTACCGGAAATAATGTACCTAAAAAATATCAACCAAAGCTTTGGTTAAAAATATTGTCGTGGGTAGGATTAACAATACTTAGTGCTTTTACTATCTATTACATTATTTGGAAATTATTTATTTTATAATATAACGATAAAAAAATAGAGCTGTTCAGTCGAACAGCTCTATTTTTATTATGCTTTAGCAGTAGGTCCCCCAAATCCAAAAGGGATAGTAGGGAGACCGCTATTTGATATTTTTATTGGCCCATTAATTTTTTCATATTTATCTAAATTCTCTTGTAAAGCCTGCATGAATCTTTTAGCATGTTCTGGAGTCAAAATAATTCTAGACTTCACATCAGCCTTAGGCATTCCAGGCATTACTCTAACAAAATCAATAACAAATTCGGCATGAGAATGAGTAATTACAGCTAGATTAGAATATATTCCTTGAGCAACATCTTCTTTTAAATCGATGTTAATCTGTCCTTTATTCTTTTTATTATTATCGTCCATAATAAGGGTTTTATTAAATTACTTAATCTTGTTTTTTAGTAGTAAGATTTTCATATTCTTCCTTCGAGCCTACAATAAGTTTATCAAAATCGCGCAAACCGGTACCTGCAGGAATTTTATGTCCAACAATTACGTTTTCCTTCAATCCTTCAAGATTATCGATTTTACCATTAATGGCAGCTTCATTAAGAACCTTAGTTGTTTCTTGGAATGATGCAGCAGACATAAAACTTTTAGTTTGAAGAGCTGCTCTAGTAATTCCTTGTAATACTTGACTAGAAGTAGCAGGAATGGCATCTCTTGATTCAACTAATTTCTGGTCTTTACGTTTTAATACAGAATTTACATCGCGTAATTTTCTAACAGTAACAATCTGCCCAGATTTAAGCTCATTAGAATCGCCGGAATCTTCAACAATTTTCTTATCATAAATCCAATCATTCTCAGCCATAAACTCCCATTTATCAACAATTTTCTTTTCAAGGAATTTCGTATCGCCGGGATCCGCAATAATTACTTTTTTCATCATTTGACGTACAATAACTTCGAAGTGCTTATCGTTAATTTTCACACCTTGAAGTCGATATACTTCTTGTACTTCGTTAACAATATATTCCTGAACTTTTGTAGGACCTTCAATTGCAAGAATATCAGCCGGAGTGATAGCACCATCAGATAAAGGTGTTCCTGAGCGAACATAATCGCTTTCCTGAACTAATATTTGTTTTGATAATGAAACTAAATATTTTTTAATTTCACCTGTTCTTGATTTAACAATTACTTCCCTGTTTCCTCTTTTTATTTTTCCGAAAGAAACTTCTCCGTCAATCTCAGAAACAACAGCAGGATTTGATGGGTTTCGAGCTTCAAACAATTCTGTTACACGAGGTAAACCACCGGTAATATCACCAGATTTTCCAACAGCGCGAGGAATTTTAGAAATAATCATTCCTATTTCTATTTTTTTTCCTTCTTCAATATTTACATGAGCTCCAACAGGTAAGTTATAATTTTTAATAGCATCACCATTCTCATTAATTATCTGAGCTCCAGGATTTTTCTTTTTATCTCTGGTCTCTATAATTACTTTTTCCTTAAATCCTGTTTGTTCGTCAGATTCTTCTTTGTAAGTTATTCCTTCGATTACATTTTCGAAAGCTACCGTACCTGCTGCTTCAGAAATAATAACTGCATTATAAGGATCCCACTCACAAATTAGTGTATCTTTTTCAATTTCTTCTCCATCTTTAATATAGAGTTTTGAACCATATTGTATATTATGATTAGCAAGAATTATGTTTGTTTTTTTATCAATAATTCTCATTTCAGCTAATCGACCAGTAACAATATTAACGAAACTTCCATCTTCTTCTTTACGTTTTACAGTACGAAGTTCGTCAAATTCTACAATACCATCATATTTTGAAATAATTTTTGAATCAGCAGCAATATTTGATGCAGTACCCCCAACGTGGAATGTTCTAAGTGTTAACTGTGTTCCCGGTTCTCCGATTGACTGTGCAGCAATTACTCCAACAGCTTCTCCTTTTTGAACCATTTTATTTCGTGCTAAGTTTCTTCCATAACATTTAGCACACACTCCTTTTTTCGTTTCACAAGTTAATACCGATCGAATTTCTACTTTTTCGATAGGAGAGTCTTCTATTTCTTGAGCAATCTCTTCAGTAATAGATTCTCCTGAAGCAATAATTAATTCTCCACTTAAAGGATGATATACATCATGTACAGTTGTACGCCCTAGAATTCGTTCGTACAATGTTTCTACAATTTCTTCATTTTTCTTAATTGCAGTAGCCTCGAGTCCTCGAAGTGTTCCACAATCATTTTCAGTTATAATTACATCTTGCGATACATCAACCAATCTACGAGTTAGATAACCTGCATCTGCAGTTTTTAATGCAGTATCGGCCAAACCTTTTCTAGCACCGTGAGTAGAAATAAAGTATTCTAGAACTGATAATCCCTCTTTAAAGTTCGATAGGATAGGATTTTCAATAATTTCAGATCCCGCATTTCCTGATTTTTGTGGTTTTGCCATCAGTCCTCTCATACCTGACAACTGACGAATCTGTTCTTTCGAACCACGAGCCCCAGAATCAAGCATCATAAATACAGAATTAAACCCTTCATTATCATTTGTAAGAGTGTTCATCAATGTATTAGTAAGTTTGGCATTAATATGTGTCCAAATATCAATTATTTGGTTATAACGTTCATTATTAGTAATGAATCCCATATTATAATTATTCATTACTTCATCAACTTGGTTAAAACCATCTTTTACTAATTCTTCTTTTTCTTTAGGAATAATTACATCATCGAGATTAAAAGACAAGCCACCTCTAAAGGCCATTTTATATCCTAAACTCTTAATATCATCTAAGAAATTAGCTGTAGCGGCGATACCTGTAGCTTTTAAAACTACACCAATAATATCTCTTAAAGCTTTCTTTGTAAGTAACTGATTAATATAGCCAACTTCTTTTGGCACAAATTCATTAAACATGACACGACCAACGGTAGTTTCAACCATATGATTTACATACTTACCATCAACAACATCGTCAACTTTTACTTGTATTCTAGCATGAATATCAACAGCACCCTCGTTATAAGCAATATTAACTTCTTCGGGCGAATAGAATTTTAATCCTGTTCCTTTAACTCCATCTCGAGGTTTAGTAATATAATATAATCCTAAAACCATATCCTGAGAAGGCACAGTTACCGGTGATCCATTAGCGGGATTCAGAATATTATGAGATGCAAGCATTAACATTTGAGCTTCTAGAACTGCGGCATTTCCTAATGGTAAATGTACAGCCATTTGGTCTCCATCAAAGTCAGCATTAAAAGCAGCACATGCTAATGGAGGTAATTGAATTGCTTTTCCTTCGATTAATTTTGGTTGAAAAGCCTGAATACCCAACCTATGTAATGTTGGTGCACGGTTAAGTAATAACGGATGTCCTTTCAGTACATTTTCTAAGATATCCCAAACAATTGGATCTTTACGATCAACTATTTTTTTAGCAGACTTAACAGTTTTTACTATACCTCTCTCAATTAATTTTCTAATTACAAAAGGCTTATATAACTCTGCAGCCATTCCTTTAGGAATACCACATTCATGCATTTTTAATTCCGGACCAACAACAATAACTGAACGCGCAGAATAATCGACACGTTTACCTAATAAATTTTGTCTAAAACGACCTTGTTTTCCTTTTAAGCTATCGCTTAATGATTTTAAAGCTCTATTAGAATCGGTTTTTACTGCGCTCGATTTTCTTGAATTATCAAATAAAGAATCTACAGATTCCTGAAGCATTCTTTTCTCGTTACGCAAAATAACTTCTGGAGCCTTTATCTCAATTAATCGTTTTAATCTATTATTTCTGATAATAACTCTTCTATATAAATCGTTAAGATCTGAAGTAGCAAACCGGCCACCATCAAGAGGAACTAAAGGACGTAATTCCGGAGGAATTACAGGAACAACCTTAACTATCATCCACTCGGGACGATTAATATCTTTCGATGCTCTAAAAGCTTCAACAACTTGTAGTCTTTTTAAAGCTTCATTCTTTCTTTGTTGAGATGTTTCAGTATTTGCCTTATGACGAAGTGAATATGATAACTCATCTAATTCTATTCTTTCCAACAATTTAAAAAGAGCATCTGCTCCCATATCTGCTATGAATTTATTAGGATCATTATCGTCAAGATATTGATTATCTTTTGGTAAAGTTTCAAGAATATCAAGATATTCTTCTTCGGTAATGAAATCAAGATATTTAATACCATCTTCGGCTTTAATACCAGGATTAATAACAACATATCGTTCGTAATAAATTATTGTATCAAGCTTCTTTGTAGGAAGCCCAAGTAAATATCCAATTTTATTAGGAAGCGATTTAAAATACCAAATATGTGCAACAGGGACAACAAGAGAGATATGTCCCATTCTCTCACGACGCACTTTTTTCTCTGTTACTTCAACTCCACATCTATCGCAAACAATACCTTTATATCTAATTCTTTTGTATTTGCCGCAATGACACTCATAATCTTTTACTGGTCCGAAGATACGCTCACAAAATAAACCATCTCTTTCGGGCTTATATGTTCTATAATTAATAGTCTCGGGTTTAAGTACTTCTCCGCTAGAACGCTCTAGGATTTCTTCTGGTGAAGCTAAACCGATAGAGATTTTTGTAAAATTGTTCTTTACCTTATTATCTCTTCTGAATGACATATATATAATATTAAATGGATAAAACAAAAATAATAATAGAATGTTGGGGCCTTATCCCAACATTCTTAATAATACAGATTATTGAAGATTTATACTTAATCCTAAACCTCTTAATTCATGTAACAATACATTTAGAGATTCCGGTATTCCCGGAGTAGGCATATTTTCTCCTTTAACAATAGCTTCATAGGCTTTAGCCCTTCCATTAACATCATCAGACTTAATGGTAAGGATTTCTTGTAGTATATTAGATGCTCCGAACGCTTCGAGAGCCCAAACTTCCATTTCTCCAAAACGCTGACCTCCAAATTGAGCTTTACCACCTAAAGGTTGCTGAGTGATTAATGAATATGGTCCAATAGATCTAGCATGCATTTTATCTTCAACCATATGCCCTAATTTTAGCATATAAATTATTCCTACAGTTGCAGGTTGATCAAATTTCACACCTGTTCCACCATCAAACAAGACAGTTTTTCCATATTCAGGAACACCTGCTTTTCTAGTATATTCATTAATTTGTTCAAGAGATGCACCATCAAAAATAGGAGTAGAAAATTTCAAACCTAATTCTTTACCTGCCCATCCTAAAACAGATTCGTATATCTGCCCTAGATTCATCCTTGAAGGCACTCCTAAAGGATTTAAAACAATATCAACAGGAGTTCCGTCTTCTAGAAATGGCATATCTGCAGCTCTTACAATTCTAGCTACAATACCTTTATTCCCATGTCGTCCGGCCATTTTATCACCTACAGTAATTTTCCTTTTTTTCGCAATATAAACTTTTGCCATTTGGATAATTCCTGCTGGTAATTCATCTCCAATAGTAATATTATATTTTTTTCTTCTTAATTTTGAATCTAATTCTTTCCTCAAAATGTAATTATTATGCAATAACTGCTTAATAATTTCATTCTTTTTCTTATCGGTTGTCCATTTACTTCCTGCAATATTATCGTAATCAAGTTCTTGCAATATTTTTAAAGTAAATTTCGTACCTTTCGGAATAAGATCTATACCCAAGAAATCTTTAACACCTTGAGAAGTTTTTCCATTAACAAGAATAAATAATTTATCAACTAATCTATCTATTAATTGTTGAGTTTTTAATCCAAATTCATTTTCAATTCTCTCAATTTCAATCTTGTCGGAATTTCTCCCTTTTTTATCTTTTACAGAACGAGAAAATAATTTTTTATTAACAACTACACCTTTTAATGACGGAGATGCTTTAAGAGATGCATCTTTTACATCGCCTGCTTTATCTCCAAAGATTGCTCTCAATAATTTTTCTTCAGGTGATGGATCAGATTCGCCTTTTGGAGTAATCTTTCCAATTAATATATCTCCAGGTTTTACATGAGCTCCAATTCTAATAAGCCCATTCTCATCAAGATTTTTTGTTGCTTCTTCGCTAACATTCGGGATATCGGCTGTTAATTCTTCAACACCTCTTTTTGTATCTCTTACTTGTAAGACATACTCATCTATATGAATTGATGTAAACTTATCGTTTTTAACAACATCTTCAGAAAGCACAATTGCATCTTCAAAATTATAACCTTTCCAAGGCATAAAGGCAACTTTCAGATTTCGTCCTAAGGCTAATTCCCCATTATCGGTTCCATAACCATCGGTAAGAATCTGATTATCAACTACATTATCGCCTTTCTTAATAATAGGCTTTAAATTTATTGTTGTATTTTGATTTGTTTTAGCAAATTTTGGGATTTTATATCGTTTAATATCATCTTCAAAACTTATAAATTTATCTTCTTCAGATCTGTTATATCTAATAATTATCTCTTCAGCATCAACATATTCAACAATACCTTCGCCTTCGGCAACAATTTGATTTCTAGCATCTTGAACAATATTTTTTTCAAGTCCGGTACCTACAAAAGGAGCTTCAGGTTGCATTATTGGCACAGCCTGGCGCATCATATTTGATCCCATTAAGGCACGGTTCGCATCATCATGTTCTAAAAATGGTATTAATGATGCGGCAATAGATGCAATTTGATTTGGAGCTACGTCCATTAATTCAACAGTATTGACATCGGCAAATGGGAAATCTCCATCATGACGAGATTTCACTTTATCATTTAAAAATGCACCTTCTTCGCTAATAGGAGCATTAGCCTGAGCAATTATCTTTTTTTCTTCTTCTTCAGCACTTAAATAAATAACACCTTGATTTGTTAAATCAACATTCCCTTTATCAACTTTTCTATAAGGAGTTTCTATAAATCCAAGATTATTTATTTTAGCATACACACATAACGAAGAAATAAGACCAATATTCGGACCCTCAGGTGTTTCAATAGGACAAAGTCTTCCATAATGAGTATAGTGAACATCTCTTACCTCGAAACCTGCACGTTCTCTAGACAAACCACCAGGTCCAAGAGCAGATAAACGTCGTTTATGAGTCATTTCTCCTAATGGATTTGTTTGATCCATAAATTGAGATAACTGATTTGTTCCAAAGAAAGAATTGATTACTGATGATAACGTTTTTGAATTAATTAAATCAATAGGAGTAAAAACTTCGTTATCGCGAACATTCATTCTTTCACGAATAGTTCGAGCCATACGAGCTAAACCAACACCAAATTGATTTGACAATTGTTCTCCTACAGTTCTTACACGTCTATTACTCAAATGATCAATATCATCAACATTTGTTTTTGAATTAATTAATTCAATTAAATATTTTATTATTTGAATAATATCGTCTTTAGTAAGAACTTTAGTATCTATATTGGTATTAAGATTTAATTTTTTATTTATTCTATATCTTCCTACTTCACCAAGATCGTATCTTTTATCTGAAAAGAATAACTTATCAATAACATCTCTAGCAGTAGATTCGTCAGGTGGTTCAGAATTTCTTAATTGTCTATATATATGTAAGACGGCTTCTTTTTCAGAATTACATGGGTCCTTATGCAAGGTATTATAAATAATAGCATAATCGGAGATATTTTGTCCTTCTTTATGCAGTAAAATGGTTTTACTACCAGAATCAACAATCTCTTCGATATGTTCTGCTTCAATAACAGTTTCTCTATCTATAACTACTTCATTACGTTCAATAGACACAACTTCTCCGGTATCTTCATCAACGAAATCTTCAATCCACGATTTTAAAACTCTAGCAGCGAGTTTTCTTCCGACAATTTTTTTAAGTCCTGTTTTAGAAACTTTAATTTCGTCGGCAAGGTCAAAAATCTCTAAGATATCTTTATCACTTTCGTAACCAATAGCACGTAACAACGTGGTTACAGGCAATTTTTTCTTACGATCTATATAAGCATACATGACATTATTTATGTCGGTAGCAAATTCAATCCATGATCCTCTGAAAGGTATTATTCTTGCAGAGTATAATTTTGTTCCATTAGCATGCAAACTTTGTCCAAAAAATACGCCAGGAGAACGGTGTAACTGAGACACAACAACTCTTTCGGCTCCATTAATAACAAAAGTTCCTCTTTTGGTCATATATGGTACAGTACCTAAATAAACATCTTGAATAACAGTATCAAAATCTTCATGTTCAGGATCGGTACAATATAACTTTAGTTTTGCTTTTAATGGCACACTATAAGTTAATCCTCTTTCAATACATTCATCAATAGAATATCTGGGAGGGTCAACATAATAATCAATAAATTCTAAAACAAAATTATTTCTAGTATCAGTAATTGGAAAGTTCTCGCTAAAAACTTTATATAATCCTTCGTATTTTCTATCTTCAGGAGCACTGTTTAATTGAAAAAAATCTCTAAATGCTTTCAATTGAATTTCCAGAAAATCTGGATATTTGTGCCTGTTCTTTATTTCTGCGAAACTTATTCTTTGTGTAGTAGTATTATTTGAAGACATTTTTATAAGATTAATTGAACTCAAACTATAAATATTACAAAAAGGCTTAGGATTCTTTGTAAAGAATCCTAAACCTAGATAATCAGTATGTTAATAAACTATTATTTAAGTTCAACTTCTGCTCCTGCCTCTTCAAGTTGTTTTTTAAGACCTTCAGCTTCTTCTTTAGAAACACCTTCTTTAATTGCTTTTGGAGCTTCATCAACAACAGCTTTAGCTTCTTTAAGACCTAAACCAGTTAATTCTTTCACTAATTTTACAATTTGTAATTTTGCTCCACCTGCTGCTTTTAAGATAACATCAAATTCTGTTTTTTCTTCTTCAGCTTCTCCACCTGCTGCAGGACCTACAACAGCAACAGCAGCAGCTGCTGGTTCTATACCATATTCTTCTTTAAGGATATTTGCTAGCTCATTTACATCTTTTACAGTTAAGTTAACTAACTCTTCTGCAACCGCTTTTAAATCTGCCATTTTCTTATTTTTTTAATTTAATTTTACTAATTATTTTTTTATTCACTTTTTTCTGATAGTGTTTCTAAAACACCTGTTAATATCTTATTTCCTGATTTTAATGCAGAAATAACATTGTTCATAGGAGATTGTAACAATGTAACAATATCTCCAATAAGTTCTTCTTTAGATTTAATATTGCTTAATGTCTCAAGTTGATCTTCGCCGACATAAATTGCTTCTTCAACAAAAGCACCTTTTAAAATAGGTTTTCCATGCTCTTTATTAAAATCTTTTATTAATCTAGCAGGTACATTCCCTACTTCTGCAAACATTAATGCAGTAGGTCCAGTAAGAACATCATACAATTCTTCTACTTCTAAATTAGATTGCTTTAATGCTCTTTTTAAAAGAGTATTTTTAACAACCATTAGTTTTACTTGCTTTTTATTGCATTTTCTTCTAAGATCGGTTGTTGCAGCAGCATCTAATCCACTGGCATCGGTAATGTATAAATGATTAACATTATTTAATTCTTCTACCAGATTGTTTATTATACTATCTTTTTCTTCGCGTTTCATTGCTGTTGAATCTTAAATTATTATTCTTCAATAGCCTTAGCAATATTTTTACTAATAGACTTTGGATCGATTTTAATTCCAGGACTCATAGTACTCGACATGAATACACTTTTAATATAAGTTCCTTTAGCAGCAGTAGGTTTAAGTTTATTAATAGTGTTAATAAACTCAATTGAATTATCTACAATTTTTTTAGCATCGAAAGATACTTTTCCTATTGAAGAATGTACAATTCCAAACTTATCTACTTTAAAATCAATCTTCCCTTTTTTTACTTCTTCTACTGCTTTACCTACTTCCATGGTAACTGTTCCTACTTTAGGATTAGGCATAAGTCCTCGAGGTCCTAAAATTCGACCTAAAGGTCCAATTTTTCCCATTACAGGGGGCATAGTGATAATAACATCAATATCAGTCCAACCTCCTTTAATTTTTTCGATATACTCATCTAATCCTACAAAATCGGCACCGGCAGATTTTGCTTCTTCCTCCTTATCGGGAGTACAAAGAACAAGAACTTTAACTTCTTTACCAGTTCCATGAGGTAATGTAACGACTCCACGTACCATTTGGTTAGATTTTTTAGGATCTATACCAAGACGTACATTAAGGTCAACAGAAGCGTCAAATTTTGTTAAAGATATTTTCTTAACAAGTTCGGCAGCATCATCAAGGGAATATTCTTTATCCCTTTCGACCATTTCTAGAGTTTTTTTCTTATTTTTTGTTAGTCTTGTCATAACAACTTTTTCGAAATTATTATTTATCAATTTCTGGGAAGTTTCCTTTTATTGTAATTCCCATACTACGGGCAGTACCTGCAACCATTCTCATTGCCGATTCAATTTTAAAACAGTTTAAATCAACCATTTTATCTTCTGCTATTGCTTTTACTTGTTCCCAAGTTATTTTTGCAACTTTACTTTTATTAGGCTCAGCTGAACCTGATTTTAATTTAGCAGTTTCTAATAATTGAACAGCAACAGGAGGTGTTTTGGTAACAAAATCAAATGATTTATCACTATACACTGTAATAATAACAGGTATTACTTTACCCATTTTTTCTTGTGTACGTGAATTAAATTGTTTACAAAACTCCATTATATTCACACCTTTAGCACCAAGTGCTGGTCCTACCGGTGGAGATGGATTTGCTTGTCCGCCTCTGATTTGTAATTTAATTAATCCTGCAACTTCTTTTGCCATAATCTAATGAATTCTAAATTTATTCTTTTTCAACTTGCATAAAGCTCAATTCTAATGGGGTCTTTCTACCGAAAATTTTAACCATTACTTTTAATTTCTTCTTTTCTTCGTTAACATTTTCGACAACTCCATTAAAACCATTAAATGGGCCATCAATTACTTTAACATTTTCCCCAACAAAATACGGGATATTCATCTCTTCGCTACCTTCAGCTAGTTCATCAACTTTACCAAGAATTCTATTTACCTCAGAATTTCTAAGTGGGGTAAACTTATCTCCATCTGTCTCAAGAAAGCCAATAACATTAGAAATATTTGTTAAAATATGAGGTATTTCCCCAACAAGATTAGCTTCAATTAGAATGTAACCGGGAAAGAAATTTCGTTCTTTACTAATTTTCTTTCCATCTCTAATCTGGTAAATTTTTTCAGTAGGAATCAATACCTGAGAAATAAAATCTTCAAGATTCAATCTTGCAATTTCATTTTCTATATATTCCTTAACTTTCTTTTCTTTACCACCAATTGCTCGAAGTACATACCACTTCTTTTCATTTACTCCCATTATTTCAATTTTGTTTTAATAAAACATCCCATAAATGAGATCCATCAAATTTTGAAAACTATAGTCCATAACAAAGACTATAAGTGCTATTATTAAGGAAGCAACCATTACTACTATTGCACTATTTTGTAAATCTGGCCATGTAGGCCAAGACACTTTATGTATTAATTCTCTAAATGCCTCTTGAAAATATAATTTAATTTTCATAATTTTATAAATAATTAGCACGGGTGGTAAGGATCGAACTCACGACCTTTGGTTTTGGAGACCACTGCTCTACCAGCTGAGCTACACCCGTAATTAAAAGATGATTCAAATGAATCATCTTTTATTATATTATGTTATTCAATTATTTCAGTTACTTGACCTGCACCAACAGTTCTTCCTCCTTCACGTATAGCAAAACGTAAACCTTGGTTTACAGCAACAGGAGTAATAAGTTCTACAATAATAGATACATTATCACCAGGCATAACCATTTCTGTTCCTTCAGGAAGTTTTACAACACCAGTTACATCAAGAGTTCTAATATAGAATTGAGGTCTATAATTATCATGGAATGGAGTATGACGTCCACCTTCTTCTTTTTTAAGCACATAAACTTCAGCTTTGAACTTAGTGTGAGGATTCACAGAACCAGGTTTAGCAATAACCATACCTCTACTGATTTTGTCTTTATCTACACCTCTAAGTAATAAACCTACGTTATCACCAGCTTGTCCTTCATCTAATATTTTACGGAACATTTCAACACCGGTAACAACTGATTTCATTTTCTCAGCACCTAATCCAATAATTTGCACTTCTTCGCCGGTATTAATAATACCAGTTTCAATTCTACCGGTAGCAACAGTACCACGACCAGTAATTGAGAATACATCTTCAACAGGCATTAAGAAAGGCTTTTCTGTTTCTCTAGGAGGGATTGGGATCCAAGAATCAACAGCGTTCATTAATTCCATTACTTTTTCTTCCCACTTTTCTTCGCCATTAAGAGCTCCAAGAGCAGAACCACAAATAACAGGAGCATTTTCACCGTCGAATTCATAAAAGTCGAGTAATTCACGAACTTCCATTTCAACTAGTTCTAATAATTCATCATCGTCAACAAGGTCAACCTTATTTAGAAAAACAACGATTTTAGGTACATTTACCTGACGAGCTAAAAGGATGTGTTCTCTAGTTTGAGGCATAGGTCCATCAGTACCGGCAACAACAAGAATTGCGCCGTCCATTTGAGCAGCACCAGTTACCATATTCTTAACATAATCGGCGTGACCCGGACAGTCAACGTGTGCATAGTGACGTGTTTCTGTATTATATTCAACGTGAGCTGAATTTATTGTAATACCTCTTTCTTTTTCTTCAGGGGCATTATCAATAGAATCGAAATCTTGTACTTCAGATAATCCTTTTTTTGCTAAAACTTTAGTAATAGCAGCAGTTAGTGTAGTTTTACCATGATCAACATGACCAATAGTACCAATATTAACGTGTGCTTTCGACCTATCAAATTTTTCTTTAGCCATAACTACAAATATTAGATAATTAGATAATTAGATAATTTATTTTTAAATTTATTTTCAATGAGCCAATGACGGGAGTTGAACCCGTGACCTCTTCCTTACCAAGGAAGCGCTCTACCACTGAGCTACATCGGCAAGGATTTTTTATTAGAGCGGGAGACGGAACTCGAATCCGCGACCCTCAGCTTGGAAGGCTGATGCTCTACCAACTGAGCTACTCCCGCTAATAATTATTGTGGGGAGAGCAGGATTCGAACCTACGAAGGCGTACGCCAGCAGAGTTACAGTCTGCCCCAGTTGGCCACTTTGGTATCTCCCCAAACATTAAATCAATTAAGAGCCGATAGAGGGACTCGAACCCACGACCTGCTGATTACAAATCAGCTGCTCTAGCCAGCTGAGCTACATCGGCATCATAACATAAGAACACCGATTTTGAAAACTTTACTTTCCAAAATCGGTTTGCAAATGTATAAATATTTTACTTATAACACAAAGAAAATCATTTAATTTTCTAATATCTGAAAAAATTTATTACGATCTCTTTTTTTCTTTAAGTTTTTCTACTTGATGTTTTAGTGCATCAACAACCAAATCAGTTGATTCTTCAAAGCTTTTACTGTTTTTCTTGGCAAAAAGTTCATTGCCAGGAATATTAAGTTTTACCTCTACAACTTTATTCTCAAATTCTTCGTCTTTCATAAGTCGCAGAAACACTTTTATATCAATTATATTATCATAATACTTTGATAACTTACTTATTTTATTATTTACAAAATCAATAAGTTTTTTATCAGCATCAAATCGAATTGAACTAATGTTTATGTCCATAATGTTCCTCCTATTTTTTATGCTCGTGGATGAGCTTGTTTATAAATAGCTTTTAATTTCTCAAATGTATTATGGGTGTATATTTGGGTTGCAGATAAGTTAGCATGCCCAAGTATTTCTTTAATTGCATTTAATTCTGCGCCATTATTTAACATATGGGTAGCAAATGTGTGTCTTAAAACGTGGGGGCTTTTTTTCTCGATGGGAGAAACCAAATTCAAGTATTTATTAACTATACGATAAACAAATTTCTCATATAGTTTTTCTCCTTTATTAGTAAAGAAAAAATAATCTGTATTATCTTTCCACTCTTTCTTTTTATATTCAATATATTTTTCTAATTGATATATAAAAGATGTGGTTAATGGGATTATTCTTTCTTTATTTCGTTTTCCCAAGACTTTTATTTGCTTTGAAAAAAAATCAATATCAGACGATTTAATATTTATTAATTCAAATAAACGAATTCCCGTAAAATAAAACATTTCTAATATTGTTTTATCTCTGACTCCTGAAAAATTATCTTCAAAAACAACATCATCTAATAATTGGTTCATTTCTTTATTATCGAAGAAATAAGGTAGTTTTTTAGATAATTTAGGAAATATTATTTTATCCATAGGATTTACTACTATAATATTCTCTCTTTGAAGGAATTTAAAGTATGATTTAAGTGTTGATAGCTTTCTTCTAATAGTAAGAACCGAAAAATCTTTTTCTATCAAATCTACAATCCAATTTCTTATATTTTTCTCATCTACACATTCATCATTTAGATTTTCATTATGAAGATTTAAATAATGAGCAAATTGTTCTATGTCGTGCTTGTATGCACGAACAGTATGAACGGAAAAACGTTTTTCGAATTGTATATAGTTTAGAAAAAGATCTTTATTCATATAGGGCTTATTAAATGAAAATTAAAATCAACGCCAAATGGTGTTGCAGATCTACCCCTAAATGCTATTCTTCGTCTTCTTGCAATTGTTGAATATAGATTGCTTTTTTCTTCTGTATTCTTTTTACCTCAGATGGCTTTGTAAAAGCTTGTCTTCCACGTAATTCTTTTACTACTCCGGTTTTTTCGAATTTTCTTTTAAATTTTTTTAAAGCTCTTTCGATGTTTTCGCCTTCTTTTAATGGTATTACTATCATAATATAAATCTTTTTTAATTGAGCGGCAAAATTATTAATTTTAAATACATATATCAAAAAAAAATGCAATAATTTTTATTTTTATTTAAAAAAAATAAAAATCATCATTCAATCAACACTATATATATTTATTATTCATTAATAAACTACCTTTAAATTCGTTACTAAATTTACAATAAATTATTTAAGATTCAAAGATAAATATATTTTATTTTGTACTTAAATATTTTTCCATTTTATTAAATAATTCTTTGTCGAGAATGTTATTTTCCAACAATAAATCAAGGTTATCAAAATTACCCATTAACTTTCTGTAATTCAAAATAGATTGTGTATGATATTTATCTAAATATGGATGTCGAATAAGTTCGGAAAACGTCGCCGTATTGATATTAATTTTTTTTACAAGTGAAGTATCGATAATAATATGCTTTTCTATTTGGCAAAATTTTTCATTATTTATTCCATAGACCTCCATTAATTGATTTTTATTTAAATAACCTCCTAAAATATTTCTATAATTAATTATCCGAGTTGAAAAAACATCTCCAATTCCACTAATTGTTTTTAAAGATTCTATATCTGCTTTATTAATTTCAACAATTATATTATATTTATTTTTATTTATTTTTTCATTATTTATTTTACTATTCTCTTCTATGTTAGTTTTTATTATTATAAATGGCTCTAATTTTTCATATTGAGCATTAGAAATTCCATATATTTTTTTAAAATCTTCTTTAGAATTAAATCGAGCACCTGATTTAATATAATTATTAATTGTTTTAACGTTCGCTTCAGATAAATTTAATTTTTTCCAATCGTATTTATTAATATAATTAGGATCGAATTTAAATGGTTCGAAAAATACAATTTTATTTTTCTTCTTCGATTTAAAAATTGTTTTTGTTTCTATTAATTGTAATGATTTTTCGAAACGATTAATTTCTTTTTTATATTCAGCAAAATTGTTTGATTTATAATTATTTGCATAGAAATAATCTAGGTTTCTATTTACAAATAACAATATGACTATTATTGTTATTAGAATTACAATTCCATTTCTTTCTTTTCTAGTAAATGTTAAGTAATCTTTTATAGTTTTCTTAATCATTTCTAAATTTATAAATTTTATTACAATTTTAATATCCCAATTCCATTTAAAAACACTAAAGCAATAGCTATTGGGGCAATAAATTTAATAATTAGCATAAAAATGTTAAAGATGCGATTTTTATGTAGTCCGTAGCTAGATATTTCATCTTTTACTATTTTTCTTTTCATAATCCAACCCACAAAAAATACTATGAGTAATGCTCCAAGTGGCAATAGAATATTTGCTGCAATATATTCTAATATTCCAAAAATGTTATAATTGAATATCGAAACATTTTTAAATACTCCCCACGAGAGAGTACAGAATATTCCAATTATCGATATTGATATACTTGCAATAATAGTTGCTTTTTTTCTTGTCATATTAAGTTGTTCGACAAAATAAGCAACAACAACTTCTAAAACAGATATTGATGATGTTAAAGCAGCTACAGTAAGAAGAACGAAGAAAAGCAAAGAAAAAATATAGCCCCCGGGCATTTGTTGAAATATATTTGGTAATACAATAAACACTAATCCTTCGCCGGCATCTGGCTGCAAATTAAAAGCAAAAACTGCCGGGAATATTGCAACTCCTGCAAGTATTGCTATTAAAGTATCGGCCGCTGATACTTGTATAGCAGTATTGACTAGGTTATTATCTTTTTTAATATAAGAGCCATATGTTATTAATGTTCCCATACCAATACTAAGAGAAAACGCAGCTTGACCTAAAGCTTTTAATATAACTCCTGCATTTATTTTCGAGAAATCGGGCTTAAACAGAAAAGCTAATCCTTCTTTTGCCCCCGGCAATGTAACCGACCGCACTGCTAAAATTATAATAATAACAAATAGTAAAGGCATCAGGATTTTTGCAGACTTTTCTATTCCTTTTTGTACACCTGCAATAACTATCCATGCAGTTAGTCCCATAAATATTAATTGCCATAACACAGGTCGGAAAGTTCCTGCTTTAAAATTGTCGAACATCCCTGCAAGTTGATCGGGAGTTTTGTCGGCAAATGCATTTGTAATAGAACAATATACATATTCTAGTGTCCACCCTGCAATAGTACCATAGAATGCAAGTATCATAAAAGCAGCACCAACCCCCATTAATCCAACAAGATGCCATTGAGTATTAGGTGCAATTTTTTTAAATGCTCCTACAGGATTTAATTGAGCTTTTCGTCCTATAGTGAACTCCGATAGCATAACAGGTATTCCTATAACTATAATAAAAAACAAATATATTATCAGGAATGCTCCTCCTCCATTTTCACCTACTACATAAGGGAATCTCCAGATATTACCTAATCCAACAGCAGAACCTGCTGCTGCTGCAAGAACTCCAAATTTGCTTCCAAAACTATCTCTATTATTCAAATCGGCCATCATTATGTTTATTTAAAAAAATGTCCGAAAAATTATACCATATCTAATTACAAATTAGATATTTATGATAATAATTTTTCGGACATCAAATTCTATTATATTAGTTTATTATGCAATATCTATTCGTTTTTCAAGATATACATCTTGTACACTTTGAATAATTTCCACTCCATCTTTAAATGGTTTTTGAAATGCTTTTCTTCCTAATATTAATCCCATTCCTCCTGCACGTTTATTTACAACAGCAGTATATACAGCATCGGCTAAATCGTTAGCGCCACCTGAAGCGCCACCTGAATTTATTAATCCTGATCGTCCCATATAATTATTAACAACCTGATATCTTGTTAAATCAATAGGGTGATCGGACGAAAGTTCGGTATAAACTTTTTCGTCGGTTTTTGCAAAACCAATATCTTTAAAACCTCCATTTATGGTAGGTAATTTCTGTTTAATAATATCGGCTTGAATGGTTACACCTAGATGATTTGCTTGACTTGTAAGGTCAGATGCTGTATGATAGTCTTTACCATTTTTTTTAAAGTTATTATTACGTAAATAACACCATAAAACAGTAGCCATACCAAGTTCATGAGCTCTTTCAAAAGCCTGAGATACTTCAATAATCTGACGATTAGAATCTTCAGAACCAAAATATATTGTTGCTCCAACAGCCATTGCTCCCATATTCCATGCTTCGTCGACAGAACCAAACATTATTTGATCGTATGTGTTTGGATATGTTAATAACTCGTTATGATTAATTTTAACAATGAATGGTATTTTATGTGCATACTTTCTAGCAACAGATGCTAATACTCCAAATGTAGAAACTACAGCATTAGCATCAGCTTCTATTGCAAGTTTAACAATATTCTCCGGATCGAAATACATAGGATTAGGCGCAAACGATGCTCCTGCTGTATGTTCGATACCTTGATCAACCGGAAGTATAGATAAATATCCTGTATTTTTTAATCGACCATGATTATAAAGAGTTTCCATTGCTCCTAATACTCTTGGATTTCTATTTGACTGAGATATAACTCTATCAACAAAATCAGGACCAGGAAGGTGTAAATTAGTTTTGTCAACTTTACATTTGTGCTTTAATAAGGAATCTGCATTAGTACCTAAAAGCTCGATAATTTTATTATACAACATAATTTATATATTTAGTGAAAAACTCAAAATAATTACAAATTTACAAAAACATTATTTATTTTTCAGATAAAATTAAAATGGATATCCTATACCAATATTAAAAGTAATATCATCACTATTAAAATTTCGATTTCCGGGAATCCATCTTTTCCCAATATCTAATGAGGGATTACATAATTTTAGACCAATATCTAAACGAAAAACAAAAAATGAAAAGTCGAATCGTGTACCAAATCCGGTACCAACAGCTATTTCTTTATAAAAATCGTCTAATTTAAACAGGGCTCCTTCTCTCAAATCTTCTTTTATTGTCCAAATATTTCCGGCATCTAAAAACAAGGCTCCTTCCAATACCCAGAATAATTTAAATCGATATTCAACATTTGCTTCTAATTTAATATCAGCTGTTTGATTAGGGTAATTTGAAATATCATTTCCTTTATAAGATCCCGGGCCTAAATCACGCACATTCCAAGCTCTAATACTATTTGCCCCTCCGACGAAATATTTTTTTTCAAATGGTAAAACCGTAGAATTTCCGTATGGCAATCCCACACCGGCAAACAAGCGATAAGCGAAATTATTCTCGTTGTTAATTATTTTATGATATCTAAAATCTATATCTGTTTTAAAATATTGTGAAAATGGCAAGCCAAAAACCTGATAACTACCATCAACACGAGAAATTTTAGATAATTCGTATATTGTATTTAAGATAAGTCCGGATACTTCGGCATTTAATCTGAAAAAATAAAAATCTCGGTTCTTCTTAATATTCTGATTATTAAAAATAAAGCTATAACTAGAAAGCGAAACAAAGTGATTACTATAACTACTTTCTAAAAATGTTGAGCTAATATACGCATCAAAAGCATCAGTTTTATATGGGATTTTTACAGCATTAAGTTCTAATGGTTTAATATAATGATGAATAAATTTATTCCCTTCCCAATCGTACCCGTACGAAATATTTGCTATAGTACGTGTATAATCCGGTCGATCTTGATAATTATATCCAAATGATATTGATGTTTTTGGATTATATTTTTTACTAAATTCTTCGGCTTCGAATATTGGCAACATAAATTTAGGTATTCTTACAGTTAAGTCGCTACCAAATTCAATAGTTCGATTTATTCGATTATTTTGATTATCGTCTAAAGCTTCGATTGAACCTTTTAATTTTAAATCGACATGTTCGGCTCCTCCAAACAGGCTTTTATGCCCATAAATAAGATTTCCTCCCACTCCCATATTTCCTGACGAATTTGTGCCAACAGCCTCTATTGTATAAGATTGTAATTCATATTTTGTTAATTGTATTTTGCAATCGATATATGCAATTTTTAATGAATCGTTAAATAAAGAATCCTTATTAATAAATTGGATATTTATTAATCGATATAATTGCAAGGAATTCAGATGTTTATATGTTCTGTCGACATTTCTTAAATCGTAATAGTCTCCCGGTTCTATAAAATTTGATTGTAGAATTATTGAAGACTTCAATTTACTGTCTTTGTGATAAATAAAAAACATATTATCGACTATTATTGTATCGCAATTAGAAAAATAATCTTTCTTATTACTTATTGCGTTTTTAGGTTTATAATCGGCATAAATATATACTCTATTTATTTTATATTTATAGTGATTATCAAGTATTAAAGAATCGTTTTTTCTTTCTTTAATATATTTTTTAATACTAAGCCTTACATCAATAATGTTATTTTTTTTTGAGCTATCGGCTTTAAAATATATGTATTCTTTATTGAAATTGAAATATCCTCTATCTTTTAAGTCTCTTTCTATTCTTTTTCGTTCTTCTTGAAATAAGTCTAAATCAAATTTTTCTCCTCGACTAATAACCGATTTTGAAGTATCGGCAAATATTATATTTCTAAGAAGTGAATCTTGAATATCGTATTTTACACTCCCAATTGTATATGCTTTATTTGTTTGTATGCTATATATTACCTTTACTTTATTTTTCTTCTTTTTTTTCAGAATAACAGTATCTGTTACATTTGCATCAAAATACGATTTATTTTTTAAGAATGTTTTTATCTGCCGTGTAGATTTATTTGTCAGATATTGGTCAAAAATAACAGGTTCTTCTCCTATTGTTCGAAGCCATTTACTAATTCCTTTATCTTTTTTAGGGTTTGATAAATTATACAAAAAGAGATGAAATTTCAATCCGATTATTCTCTTATTTGGTTTTTGTCTAATATAGTTTATTAACTCTGCTTTATCTATTTCTTTATTTTCTATTTCTATATTATATTTATCTAACAACTGGTTGCCATTTTCGACATATTTAGTTGTTTTACAACTAAATAATATATTCAATAAAATAAGTGCAAGAAACACTTTTTTAAAGCTATATTTTAATATATTTACCTTGTTTGAATTCAAATTTCAACGTTTTTATTTTATTTCACTAATATAAACTTATGCTTAGCAAAAATAATATTAAAATTATAAATTCTTTAAGAAATAAAAAATATCGAATAATTAATCACAAATTTATTGCTGAAGGAGAAAAACTAGTTACTGAAATTATAAATTCGAAACTTGAGATTATTGAGATATTTGCAACAAAAGAATGGATAGAAAAAACTAATTATTCAACAATAACAATTTCTCAAATAGATAATAATGAATTAAATAAGATCAGTTCCTTAAGCACTCCAAATAATGTTTTGGCCATTGTAAGAATTCCTGATTGGAATTATGAAAAATTAGAAATCTCTAATTCATTATCTCTAATTTTAGATGATATTCGCGACCCTGGTAATTTGGGCACAATTATAAGAATAGCCGACTGGTTTGGTATTAAAAATATTTTCTGTTCGGAAAGCAGTGTTGATGTTTTTAATCCAAAAGTTATTCAATCTACTATGGGTGCAATCTGTCGCACAAAAATTCATTATGTTGATATAAAAACATTCTTAAACAATTTCTCTCTTAACTGCGATCTTCCTGTTTATGGCACGTTTTTAGAAGGCGAAAATATTTATTCGGAAAATTTACAGAATAAGGGTTTTGTTATTATGGGAAACGAATCAAATGGGATATCAAATAATTTACTACCTTTTATCAATAAAAAATTATTCATCCCAAATTTCCCATCAAATAAGGACACATCAGAATCGTTAAATATTTCTGTTGCTACGGCTATTGTTTGTTCTGAATTTCGAAGGAGAGTTAGCAATAATAAATAAGGAGATATTATATTCAGCATTTTGTAATGTAAATATTATGTCATTCGATGAATTTATAGAAAAAACTCAAATTTTAGTTTCCAAACACAATAACTGTAAAAAATTCTTTCCTTCTTTATTACTCAAAATGAAAAGACACCATAAAGATTTGTGATTTCAATTTGTCGAGAGAATCTTTAAATTGAGGTTCTGATTCATGTGCTTGCATAGATAATACATTCATTGTTCCAACCGACAATTTTAATTCGGTTGACAATTTAAAATATGCGCAATAAAAGTCTATTCCAAAACCCATTTCATAATATATATCGAAAGGTTTTAGTTTTATATATATCTTTTCATCTTCGTTAAAATCTTTATTTCTCGCCATATCATTCCGCACATTAAATCCTCCAATAAGATATGGTCTCAAATTATTTATTCTATCGGCTTTATATTTTAACAGAAAAGGCAAATCGATAAATGTCGATTCAATTTTCATTTCGGAAATACAAACTCCTCCTTTATAAAAAAGCAAATTCCTTTGTCCAAGTGATATTCCGGGTAAAAAACGAAAATCTAGATTTTCACCCAACCTAATATTTGAAATTATAGCAACATGAAATCCCGGAGACAAATTATTTAATTCGGGCACTAATGTATCGTTACGCCATTGTTTATTCGATGGAGATATTGAAAAATCCATTGTACTAAACCCTAAAGTAAATCCAAAATGTATTTTCTTACTATCGATTTTTTGATAGTTCATAATAATACTTTTCTGGGCCGATACTAAAAAAGATAAAACGATAAAATGTAATATTATAACTATCTTTTTCACTTTATAAAATTATTATGTCATAAAACGTAAAAACACAAATATTATTTTATTAAACTATTTTTCTTTACTCCTGTATAAATTGTAACAATTCCAAATGTTAATCTTTGTAGCGAACAATTACTAAATCCTGCTACTTTTAGTTCGTTAATAAAATTATTATTATCGGGGAAATTATTTACCGATTCGGGTAAATATCTGTATGCTGAATTGTCTTTAGAAAACACTTTTCCTATTAGCGGTAAAATTATATTAAAATAGAAATTATAAAATTGCTTTATCGGGAAAATGCTTGGTTTTGAAAATTCAAGAACTGCAAAAGTACTATTTGGTTTTAATACTCTATAAATTTCATTTATTCCATTTTTAAGATTTTCGAAATTTCGTACTCCAAAAGCTACAATTACTCCATCAAACATATTATTGGGGAACTCTAACTTTTCAGAGTCTCCTTTTTGCAATATTATTTTTTGATTTAAAAATTTCTTTTTAATTTTTTTTCTGCCAATTAACAACATTTCTTCTGAAATATCGATGCCAATAATTTTCTTAGGATTTAGTTTAGCAGCTTGAATAGCAAAATCGGCAGTTCCTGTTGCAATATCAAGAATAATTGAATTATCTGATATTCTTGTTAAATATTTTATTGCCTTTTTTCGCCAATACTTATCAATACCAAAAGACAAAAAATGATTTAAAAAATCATAACGTCGAGCAATATTATTAAACATTGAAGCAATTTGTTCTTTTTTGCTCGACTTAAGATTCTTATACGGAGTAGTCACAAATTTCTATTTTACTTTTCTAAAATGTTTTCGAGAGCGCTATTATATAATTTTTTAATATCATGAATAAAACCATATGAATTATCGTCAACACGAAGTTCCGATTTTGTTACATGACCAAGAGCAGAGAATGACACTTTTTTCTCCATTAATAAATCAATAAAACGGTCTTCCTTAGAAGCCGATACAGTAACAATCACTCTACTTTGCGATTCTCCAAATAAGAATGCATCTTTTCTAACTTCGGCGTCGGCAGTAATATCAAAACCATATCCTTTTGAAATAGATGACTCTACAAGAGATATAAATAAACCTCCATCAGAAACATCATGAGCCGAATTTATTAAATTTGATTTTATTAAGATTTTAATTGCCTCTTGTATTTTATTTTCTTCTTTTATATCGAAATATGGCGAAGGCGACTTCTCAATATTATGAATGTAAGTTAAATATTCGGAAGAAGATATATCGTTTTTCGACTCTCCTATAAGGAAAATCATATCTCCTTTATTTTTAAAAGCCATTGTCATTTGATGATTTTTATCAGCAACAACACCTAACATTCCAATTGTAGGAGTAGGAAATATTGGTTCTACTTTTCCATCAACCAACATTTGATTATAAAAGCTTACATTACCACCTGTAACCGGAGTATTAAAGTTTTTACATGCTTTACTCATTCCCTTTATTGTATTAACAAATTGCCAATACACTTCAGGATTATAAGGGTTTCCAAAATTAAGACAATTAGTAATTGCCAACGGTTCGCCTCCCGAGCATACAATATTTCTAGCAGCTTCTGCAACAGCAATAGCAGTTCCTTCTTCCGGATTAGCTTTCACATATCTTGAATTACAATCGACTGTTAATGCTAAAGCTTTATTAGTATCTTTAATATTATATAATCCTGCATCCGATGGGAAATTAGTTGACATATTACTCGTTCCAACCATGGTATCGTATTGTTCTATCACCCATTTTTTTGATGCCAAATTAGGATTTTGAATTAACTGCAAGGCTACTTCTCTATAATTTGTTGGTTCGGGAACATCATTAATATTAAATTTCTGATATTCTTTAAAATATTTAGGTTCGGTATATTCTCTATCGTAAATAGGAGCTCCTCCGCCCAATACAAGATTCGAAGCCGGCACATCAGCTACTAATTCGTTATTGTAATAAAAATACAAATTATCTTCATCTATAACCTCTCCGATAATTGCACAATGCAAATCCCATCTATCAAAAATTTCTTCAACAATTTTCTCTTCACCTTTTTCTACAACCACAAGCATTCTTTCTTGCGATTCTGAAAGTAATATCTCGAATGGAAGCATATCTTTCTGGCGTAATGGAACCTTATCTAATTCGATTTTCATTCCCATTCCACCTTTTTCCGACATTTCTGATGTAGAACAAATAATACCGGCTGCTCCCATATCTTGCATTCCAACAACAGCACCTGTTTTATTTAATTCTAAAGTAGCTTCTAATAATAGTTTTTCCATAAATGGATCGCCAACTTGTACTGAAGGCAAATCATCGGCAGAATTTTCATTTAAATCGGCAGAAGCAAATGTTGCTCCATGAATTCCGTCCTTTCCTGTTGATGATCCAACAATATATACAGGATTTCCTTTTCCTTTTGCAATTGCCGAAATAAGATCGTCTTTATTCATTAAACCAACCGACATAGCATTAACAAGAGGATTTGTGTTATAACATTTATTAAATGATAATTCACCTCCTATCACAGGCACACCAAATGCATTACCATAATCGCCAATTCCTTTAACTACTCCTTTTAAATGCCACTTTGTTCTCTCTTTATCGAGACTACCAAATCGTAAAGAATTAAGCTGAGCCACAGGACGAGCACCCATAGTAAAAATATCGCGATTGATTCCTCCAACACCGGTTGCAGCACCTTGATATGGCTCTACTGCCGATGGATGATTATGAGATTCTATTTTAAAAGCACAAGCCATGTCATCTCCAATATCAACTAATCCTGCATTTTCTTCTCCAGCACTTACTAATAATTGTTTTCCATCGCGAGGCAAAGTCTTTAAATACTTAATAGAATTTTTATACGATGCATGTTCTGACCACATTACAGAAAAAATACTTAATTCCGTAAAATTTGGAGTATGTCCTAATATCTCCTTAATCTTTTCAAATTCTTCGGGCAACAGGCCTAAATCTTTGGCAACATCAACAGTAACTTTCATAATATTAATTCTTTATATAAATATCGATTGGTAAAAAGATTTAACAAATATAACTAACTAATAAATCATAACATCAAAAAAAAATATTTTTTTATTCCAAATTCAATATTTGAAGTTTTCATTAAAAATAAATTAGAATACGTAAATTCTTGAGAATTCAAATTTTTCTGTTCTAAAACTTTTTGAAACTCACTAACTGATAATTTAGGCTTTATAATATTTTTAGTTAATTTTATCAATTCAAAATATATCTTTATCTAAATATAATTTATTGACTTTTAAATACATAACTACATGAATAAAATTGCACTAATTACCGGAGCTACATCCGGCATTGGCAAAGCCACATCGATTAAACTAGCAGAAAACAATTTTGATATAATAATTACAGGACGTAGAAAAGAAAAATTACTATTGCTTGAGAAAGAAATTACTTCAAAATGTAATAGCAAAGTTCATATTTTAAATTTCGATGTACGAAATAATTCTGAGGTAGAAAAAGCTATAGACAGTCTTCCTGAACAATGGAAAAATATAGAAATATTAGTAAACAATGCAGGTTTAGCCGTTGGATTAAATCATATTTATGAAGGCGAAATTGACGATTGGGAAAGAATGATTGATACTAATATTAAGGGCATTTTATATATGACAAGAAAAATATCGCCCATAATGATACAGAACAATAATGGACATATTGTAAATATTGGATCAACAGCCGGAAAAGAAGTATATGAAAATGGAAATGTTTATTGCAGCACAAAACATGCCGTTGATGCTTTAACAAAAGCTATGCGTATTGATATGCTTAAACATAAGATAAAAGTTACAGGCATAAATCCGGGTATGGTAGAAACAGAATTTTCGTTAGTTCGTTTTAAGGGCGACAAGCAAAGAGCCGACAATGTGTACAGTGGACTAACTCCTCTATACGGAGAAGATATTGCCGAAGCTATATTATTTGCTGTTACTCGTCCAAAGCATGTTGTAATAAACGATATGGTAATTACAGCAACAGCTCAGGCAAATTCTTTTTACAGGATAAAAGATTAATATTATAATTCATACTTTAAATTGCAATAATTAAAAACAAATAATATCACGTTATTATGTATAGTATTAAATATTTAAAAGATTTTACAAGTCAGGTATTTCAAAAAATAGGTTGTTGTAAAGACGATGCCACAACAATAGCACAAATATTAACAGCAGCAGAGAAACGAGGTATTCCATCGCATGGGATGATTCGAATAAAAGATTATTATCAGTTATGGGAAAAAGGAAGAATTAATGTAAATCCCAATATTAAAATAGAACACGAAACTCCAAGTACGGCTGTTGTGAATGGCGATGGATCTTTTGGTATGGTTGCAGCAAAAAAGTCTATGCAAATTGCAATTGAAAAGGCAAAAAATGTAGGCACAGGATGGGTATCGACAAAAAACTCGAATCATTTTGGCATTGCAGGATTTTATTCTATGATGGCTTTAGAACAAGATATGATTGGTATTGCTATGACAAATGCAAACGCTTTAGTAGCTCCTACTTTCTCGAAAAGCAAATTTCTAGGAACCAATCCGATTGCAGTAGCAGTACCTACAGGAAAATACCCTTCGTTTATTGCCGATTTTGCAACTTCTCCAATTGCTCGAGGTAAACTTGCTATAATGGGTAAAAAAGGAGAGACTGTGCCAATAGGATTTGTTCAGGATAAAGATGGCATTCCTTCAACCGACCCCGATATTATTACTCGTGGCGGGGCTATTCTTCCGTTAGGTGGCGATTCCACTCATGGCAGTCATAAGGGATATTGTTTAAGTTCGATAGTTGATATATTCTCGGCCGTATTATCGGGGGCTAATTTCGGTCCATTCGTTCCTCCTCAAGTAGCATATTTGCCACTAAAGGACGAATCGGTTGGAGAAGGTTTAGGACATTTCTTTGGAGCTATGCGAATAGATGCATTCCAAAAAGCTGATGATTTTAAAGCACAAATGGATAAATGGGTTGAGACATTTAAAAATGCTCAAAGTGCCAACGGACAACCAGAGGTAATGATACCCGGTGAACCGGAAAGAAAAATGGAAGAAAAAACCTGTAAAGAGGGCATTAATCTACTTCCATCTGTTAAAGACGACCTTTTAAAAATTGCAAGCATTTTAAATATAGAATTCGAATAATATTTTTTATATATAAATATTTAGTAATCAATATTTATATATGCCAAACAAATGCTATAAACATCGTAGAGTTATTATTAAAATATTACAAAAATATGCAAACACAAATTTTAAAAAAGAATGTACTAATACTAGTAATATTATTTTCGATTGGGATAAAATCTATTGCATGTACTACAGCTATAATTTCGGGAAAATATACTAAAGATGGAAGACCATTATTATGGAAGTTGCGCGATACCGATAAACATCAAAATAAATTAATGTATTTTATCGACGGGAAATATAACTACATCGGTCTTGTTAACTCAATAGATATTAAAGGAGAAGAAGTATGGGCAGGAACAAACAGCACAGGATTTTCTATAATGAATGCTGCTTCGTACAATGTAAATATTGAGAACCCTAACGAATTCAAAGATCAGGAAGGGAAAATAATGAAGTTAGCACTTCAACAATGTGCTACACTTAACGATTTTGAAGAGTTATTAAATAATCTGCCAAAACCTTTAGGCTTAGCAACCAGCTTTGGAGTAATAGATGCACAAGGTGGAGCTGCATATTTTGAAACCGATAATAATGGCTTTGTAAAATTTGATGCTAACGATTCGAAGATAGCACCACAAGGATATTTGATTCGCACTAATTTTTCTTTTACCGGGAAAAAAGATCTTGGTTATGGATATATAAGATACCAAACCGCACAAGAACTATTTTCTATTGCTGATGCTACCAAAAATATCAATTACAAAACATTAATTCAAAATTTCTCTCGATCATTTTATCATTCACTATTAAAGAAAGACTATGCCAAGGATATTGAAAAATATTCAAACTTCCCTTTCTTTATTAATTCAGAAGATTTAATCACTCGACAATCATCAACCTCATCGATTATTGTTCGCGGAGTAAAAAAAGGTGAATCGTCAGAATTTACAACAATGTGGAGTATTGTTGGATATCCTCATACTACAATAGCAATTCCGGTGTGGGTAAAAGGAGGAAAAAACATACCAAATATTTTACAAGCTACTAAAAACAACAAAGCCCCCATATGTGATAATGGATTAAAATTAAAAACTAAATGTTATTCCATAGAAAGAGGTTCGGGACATAAATACATGAACATATCGGCATTAATTAACAAAGATGGTACAGGAATACAACAAAAACTAATTTCGATTGAGAATAAAATTATTAAAAGAACAGATGAAAAATTATGTGAATGGAATAATACTAAATTTAATTACGACGATATTCAAGAATTATATTCGTGGATAAACAATATTGTTCATAAGGAATATAAAGATATGTTCGATTTATAAAATAATTATGTATTAACATCTTTCTTGATTAAAAATAATTAATGTAATTTCGCCGCAGAAAATACATGTAATATTTAATATAATAAGATATGAAATTTTTTATTGACACAGCTAATCTTGAAGACATTAAAGAAGCGCAAGATCTTGGAGTTCTTGATGGAGTAACTACAAATCCTTCGTTAATGGCAAAAGAAGGAATTAGTGGAGAAGAAAACATTAGAAATCATTACAAAACAATTTGCGAGATAGTTGATGGAGACGTAAGTGCAGAAGTTATATCAACAGATTTTGACGGAATGATTGCAGAAGCTGAAAAGCTTGTTACTTTACACCCACAAATTGTAGTAAAAATACCTATGATAAAAGATGGTATTAAAGCTATTAAATATCTATCGGATAAAGGAATTAGAACAAATTGCACTCTTGTATTTTCTCCGGGACAAGCATTATTAGCAGCCAAAGCAGGTGCCACTTATGTTTCTCCATTTATTGGAAGATTAGACGACATCTCTTCTGACGGAGTTGAGCTTATTGCAAAAATATCTGATATGTATAATTTTTATGGATTCGAAACTCAAATTCTTGCAGCATCAATTCGTCATACAATGCATATATTACAATGTGTAGAAGCAGGTGCCGATGTTGCAACTTGTCCTTTAAATGCAATATTAGGATTATTAAAACACCCATTAACCGATAGTGGATTAGAAAAATTTCTTGCCGATTACAAAAAAGTAAACGGATAAAAAAACAAATATTCTTTATTTTAAAACCATACTTTATGCAAGTATGGTTTTTTTTATTATTTTGCATCGCTAAAAATATAATTATGCTGATTGATATATACGAAGAAAACCCGAACGAAAAAGAGATATCAAAAGTTGTTGATATTTTAAGAAACAATGGCATAGTAATATATCCAACCGATACTGTTTACGGTTTAGCATGGAATATTAATTGTCCGAAAGCCTTTGATAGAATTATTTTATTAAAAGGTAAATCTGCGAAAAAAGAACAATTCTCGCTAATTTGTAAAGATATTAGTCAAGTTTCTGAATTTGCATTACCAATAAACAATTCCACTTTTAAGTTACTAAAAAGAAATCTGCCCGGACCATTTACATTTATTCTGAATGCCAATAATAATGTACCCAAATTTTATAAACACAAAAAAAAGACTGTTGGCATAAGAATTCCTGATAATAATATTGCATTAGGAATTGTACAAGCTTTAGGAAACCCTATTATGACTACATCTATTCATGCTAACGACGAAATTCTTGATTACTTAACCGACCCTGAATTAATTCATGAAAAATACGAGAAACTAGTTGATATTGTTATTAATGGCGGATATGGGAAAAACCAAGCTTCTACTGTTGTTGATTGTACTACCGACGAGTTTGAGATTATACGCGAAGGGATTGGAATTTTAAAATAATTTCTATTTACCTTTAAGGATGGAATATATCCCATATTTTTTACAATATCGATACAACCAACTATATTCAATATCAATAGAAAATTCTTCTTTTATTTTCTTCTGTAATTGTTCAATAGTATTTATCTTTTTTGAACCGGCAATACGTTTAATTTTCGATCGATAAGGATTAAGCTTCGATTTTCGTCTTTCTGAATATTTATAATTTATTAAACCATCTATTCCTTTTTCGAGATAAATTTTCGACCAGTCGGCTATTGTGTCAACATTAATATTTAATAGTTGAATAATGTTAGCATTTTTTTGCCCCTCATTCTTTAATAATATGCAATAAACTCTTTTAAGAATATTCTTTTTATGCTGATTATCTTTAATGATTAATCGCAATTTTTCTTTTTCTATAGTACTTAAAGAAATAGTATAACTCATTCTCTGATATTTGAGAATAAATTTACAAAAGCGGAAATTAAAAAGCAAGTATTTTTAGGAAATATAATAAAAAAGACGGGCAAGCTACTCACATCGCACCGCTACAACCACTTACCCTTGCTTCCTTCCGGACCTGGGGGAATTCAGCGGGAGCTGGTCGTATGAGACTTGCCCGAGAGCACAAAAGTAATATTTTCTTTATTCTAAAAAAATATTTAGTAACAAATTTCTCGTTTTTATGATAAAAAAAAATTACCAAGTTGTATCTCGTTATTAATGTACATTTTATATCGTTGTAAATTATTGCTATTTATAATTCTTTTGAATAAATCTATAGTCAAATATAATAGTCATCTACCGACTTGTTAAAATTCAAATAACTATCTGACGACCAAGAATTAGCTAAGTTATTGTTTGCTTTAGCAAATAATAAAAGATGTTAATGTAGATATCCCAAAAAAGTCCATGATTATTGTCATCCTGAACGAAACCGATGAACCGAATGAAACGAGCTCAACGAAATTAATCTATTAGTTTAAAACTGAGATATTTCGACTACGCTCAATATGACAAATTGAATTATTTTTTTTTACACTCTCATTTAAAACTAAAATGTATCACTACAATTAATTATACTATTTATAAGTAATCTATTGCTCAACGGCTAAAGAAAAATTATATTTATTTGAAATTTGTATTTTAATTATAAAAGTATTCTATTTTTTTTATTAAAAACTAATATATTTGTATCTAATACTAATTAAACTTAAATGTAATGGAACAAAAAATTACAAATTCAATTTGGAAAGAGTCCCTAACACCTAGTATTATTTTTGCTTTAGTATCAATTATTATTTCATTAGTTGTTTATTTTTTTGATTTAGCCACAAAAAGTCTCTTTGCAGGAATATATATCTTATTATTTTCGTTAATAATAAACTTCGTATTATTATTATTATTAACAAAAAAATATAGAGACGACATATTAGGCGGGTTTATTAGTTATGGAAAAGCCTTACTATTTTGTTTAGTTATTGGAATTTATTCATCTATATTTGTTGCTGCATATAATTACACATTTAGCACAGTTATCGATTCAGAATATCAGAAACACACAAATGAAAAAGTTCAAGTCTTGACAGCTAATTATATGTTAGAAAAAGGGACTCCTGAAACTCAAGTAAATGAGATTGTAGATAAGATGAAAAAGAAAGCACTTCCTTCTCCTATAAAAGCATCTCTGCTTTCAATTCCCGGAACAATAATTTTCACTTTTCTAATTTCATTAATAACTTCTGCTATAGTAAAACGAGAAGAAGAAATATTTGAATGAGAAATTGAAGAAACAGTTGACGAAAGCTAAAAATTAGATTCTTAAAAAACATAAAGTAAAGCAATGGATATTTCTATAATAGTACCACTATACAACGAAGATGAGTCGCTTCCAGAATTAGTAACATGGATTGAACAAGTTGTAAATAAACACAATTACACTTTCGAGATAATAATGGTTGACGATGGAAGTTCTGATGATTCATGGAAAGTTATTAAAGACTTATCATCGCAAAAATCGGAAATCAAAGGAATTAAATTTCGAAGAAATTATGGAAAGTCTGCTGCTTTACATACTGGTTTCTCATATGCAAAAGGCGATGTTGTAATTACAATGGATGCCGACCTACAAGACAGTCCGGAGGAAATACCCGACTTATATAATATGATAGTAAATGATGGTTATGATTTGGTTTCGGGATGGAAAAAGAAAAGATACGACCCTATTTCGAAAACTATTCCAAGCAAATTTTTTAACCGAACAGCGCGCAGACTTACAGGAATTAAATTGCACGATTTTAATTGTGGTTTAAAAGCTTATAAAAACGATGTGATAAAAAATATTGAAGTCTATGGAGAGATGCATCGTTATATTCCGGTTATTGCAAAACAAGCAGGTTATAAGAATATTGGCGAAAAAGTTGTTCAACATCAAGAACGAAAATATGGAGTAACTAAATTTGGTTTAGATAGATTTATTAAAGGCTTTCTTGATTTATTATCGATAAGTTTCATTACGAAATTTGGCAAACGTCCAATGCATTTATTTGGAACTCTTGGTTCTCTGATGTTCTTTTTTGGATTTTTGTCGGCTTTATACCTTGGAATAAAAAAACTATATCTTTTATATAATCATATTCCGTCTAACTTAGTAACTGAAAGTCCCTATTTTTATATTGCATTAACAGGAATGATTATTGGGACTCAACTTTTTTTGGCAGGTTTTCTTGGAGAATTAGTCTCTAGAAGCGCTCCAGACAGAAATAAATATCAGGTTGAAGTTAAATTAAATATGTAAATATTATTATTTCGACAAACTTAGAAAATAAACAGCTTACAGATATTAAATAAATAGAGTACTTTGCAAAACTCTTTGCTCATTGCGGTTAGAACAAGAATAAAAAAAAAAGTAAAATAATTATTAATTTATGAAAGTAGTTTTAATCGGGCCGGCCTATCCATTACGTGGTGGGATTGCTAATTTTAACGAAGCACTGGCACAAGCTTTTTATAAAAAAGATATCGATACTGAAATAATTTCTTTTTCGTTGCAATATCCATCATTTCTATTTCCCGGAAAAACACAATTCTCAGAGAGCAAAGCTCCTGAGCATATAAAAATTACCTCGTTAATTAATTCTGTTAATCCTTTTAATTGGTTTAAAGTTGCACGAAAGATTAAAAAACTTAAGCCCGATTATGTTATTGTTCAATACTGGATGCCATTTATGGCTCCTTCGCTTGGCACAATATGTCGTAGAGTAAAAAGACATTCTAACATAAAAGTAATAAGTATTACTCATAATATTATTCCTCACGAGAAATTTCCTTTTTCTAACTTACTAACTAAATATTTTGTTAATGCCTGCAATGGTTTTGTTACTTTATCGAAATCGGTAATTAACGATTTGAATAAATTTACATCGAATAAAAATAAGATATTCCTTCCTCATCCTATTTATAATATTTTTGGAGATAAAGTCGATAAATCTAGTGCCAGAAATTACCTTAAACTACAGAAAGATTCGAAATATATTTTATTCTTTGGTATTATACGAAAATATAAAGGATTAGATTTAATTCTCGAAGCTATGGGTGATAAGCGTATAAAGAATTTAGGAATTAGATTAATTGTAGCCGGAGAATTTTACGAAGACAAAACAAGATATTTAGAAATAATAAATAACAAAGATATTGATAAACAAGTTATCATAGCCGACAAATTTATTCCCGGAGAAGATATTAAATACTACTTTTCGGCAGCCGACATTATTGTACAACCTTACCGCACTGCTACACAAAGCGGGGTAACACAAATTGCTTATAATTTCGAAAAGCCAATGCTTGTAACCGATGTAGGAGGCTTATCGGAAATTGTTCCGAATAATAAAGTAGGTTATGTAACCAAAATTTCTTCGCAGGAAATTGCAAATGCAATTGTCGATTTTTACGAGAATAATAGAGAAGATGAATTTATTAAAAATGTAATAAACGAAAAAAAACGTTTCTCGTGGGAAAAATTTATTGAAGGAATTTTTAATAATTTATGTTAGCTTTTGGCTATTAACTTTCTAATTATTTTCTATTTTATAATTACTCTTTGCAATTTGTAATTAAACAAACAGATGTCTCAACTTCGCTCGACATGACAGTTGGTAGTCTACAGCTCGTGATCGACAGTAGATAATTCATAATTAATAATTCATAACTCATATTTCGTTATTATTTTATTGGTAAGGTAAAAGAAAATTTACTACCCTTCCCTATTTCACTTTCGACCCATATTTTACCGCCATTCTTTTCTACAAATTCTTTGCACAGAATTAATCCTAAACCGGTTCCTTTTTCTCCGGATGTACCTGTAGTCGAAATAGCATCTTCTATTTTAAAAAGTTTATTTATGGCTTTTTTTTCCATACCAATTCCTGTATCGGTAATCGCTATTATTAAATAATCTTCTTTTAATTCTGAAGCTATAGTAACATTTCCGTTATCGGTATATTTAATTGCATTCGACACAAGGTTTCTGATTACTGTACTAATCATATTTTTATCGGCAAATACTTTGTGATTAGTATTTATTTCAGAAACAATAGATATATTTTTTGCATTAGCATTATTCTCGAGCAATTTAAAATTTTCGTCAACCACTTCGCTGACATTAAGCATTTTGGGTAAAAATTCCACACGATTAGTTTGTGTTCTTGCCCACTCTAGTATGTTTCGAAGCAAATCGAGTATATGTTTTGAACTTTCGTTAATAATATTTATATATTCTTTTTTCTTTTCATCATTATAATCGTCAAAATATGTCAGCAAGAATTCAGAATAATTCATAAGAATACCAATAGGATTTATTAAATCGTGACCTATGATAGAAAAGAATTTGTCTTTTGTGGCATTAAGTTCTTTTAAGCGTTTTTCGTTCTGCTTAAGTTTTTCTTCTGCTTTTTTTCTTGCAGTAATATCTTCTTTTATTGCCAAATAACTAATTATTTCATCAGACTCGTTTATTATTGGTGTTATTGTTACTTGCTCCCAAAACAATTTTTCTGATTTTGTTTTATTACAAAACTCACCTTTCCATATTTTCCCGGAAGAAATAGTTTGCCACATTTCGGCATAATATTCTTTTGATTGTACTCCGGCATTTAAAATTCGCGGATTTTTGCCCAATGCTTCTTCTGCAGTAAAACCGGTTAATTCGGTAAATTTGGGATTAGTATATTCAATATTTCCATCTATATCGGTAATAACTATTGTATTTGCACTTTGTTCTACAGCTGTTGAAAGCTTCTTTATCTGTTCTACAGTTTTTTTCCGCTCGGTAATATCTTTCATTAAAGTTAATAAATATTCTCCATCATGTAAATAAATTTTTTCTACAGAAATTAAACCTATAAGGAGTTTTCCTTTCTTTGTTCTTAAAGTTATTTCAAAATCTCTAATAAAAGCTTTTGCTTTTAAAATATCTATTAATTTTTCTCTATCTGATATATTATTAAATATTTTTAGTTCTTTTGCTGTTTTTCCAATTACTTCTGCTTTTTCGTATTCGAGAGTATCTAAAAATGCTTTATTCACATCAATAAACTCCGATTCACCAATTCTGTTTATTGCCATTAATGCCGGATTTAATTGAAATGATTTGGCAAATTTCTCTTCCGAATATTTTAATTTAGAAATATCTTTACTTACACAAAAAAGAACATCTTTCTCGTTCCAGATTCCTTTTGACACTTTTGTTTCGACCGAAATATGTTTTCCTGCTTTAGTAACTAAGGGCACCAAACAATCATTTTTTTTGCCTTGTAATATTTCTATTATCATTTTCTCTGTTTCATCTCTTCGTTCTTTGGAATGAACCAATAAAACACTTTTATTTAAAAGTTCTTCTTCGGAATAAGCCAGTCGTTCTTTTACAGTATCGTTAATTTGTAAAATATTTCCTTGTAAATCTAAAACAAATAAAAAATCGCTAATAGTATTAAAAAAAAATTCGAAATTTTCTTTGATTTTAAAAAGCTCTCGATCTTCTTGCTCTTTTAACAATAACGAAATTATTGCTACTCCAATAAATATACTAAGAAATATTGCCAGAAATAAAGCTATTTCGATATAATCTCTTGCAAAGAATAAAAAATTTATATTCTCGAAAGTTAAAATTACTCGTGTAAATGCTATTAGCGAAAATAAAACATAAATAATTCCTGCAGTAGTACGTAATTTATTTTTCTTATATTTTAAAATTAATTGTATTCCAACAATTATCATCCACACAAAGAACGCAAACGACATATAAGCAATTCTAATATTTTCGTCGGACCTTAAAACACAAATAAAACCAATTGAAAATAATACTGCTACAATTATATAAGAATATAATCTTTTCTTTTTATATATTCCGTCTGATGAAACTATTGAAAACATTTCGATTCCGAGACCCAAAAAAAACAATATACCAAATACTGCAATAGAAAACAAACCGGGAATAATATTCATAAATATTAACAGAATCAAAGCAGCTGCCTGAATAACTTTCCCGGCAATATAAATATTTAATACTCGATTTTTTATTTTGTTGAACTTTAAAAAGAAGAACAGAATAATAGATATTAAAATATTCGAAAGTACAGTTAAAAGTATTATTGTTTTTATATCCATGTAATTATAAATTATTAATAATATAAGAATATTGATTTACTATGGGAGTCTCCATTTAACAATACTCCTTAATTTATTCGTTGTTAATTACAATATTCATTCGTAATTTGTAATTAATTATATTGGCAAGGTAAAAGAAAATTTACTACCCTTCCCCTCTTCACTTTCTACCCATATTTTACCTTTATTCTTTTCTACAAATTCTTTACATAAAACTAAACCTAAACCGGTTCCTTTTTCTCCGGATGTACCTTTAGTCGAAATAGCATCTTCTATTTTAAAAAGTTTATTTATGACTTCTTTTTCCATACCAATTCCTGTATCGGTAATCGATATTATTAAATAATCTTCTTTTAATTCAGAAAATATAGTAACATTTCCATTATCGGTAAATTTTATTGCATTCGACACAAGGTTTCTGATTACTGTACTAATCATATTTTTATCGGCAAATACTTTGTGATTAGTATTTATTTCAGAAACAATAGATATATTTTTTGCATTAGCATTATTTTCTAACAGTATAATATTCTCGTCAACCAATTCAGAAACAGAAAATATTTCAGGGCGTAGTTTAATTCTGTTAGTTTGTGTTCTTGACCATTCTAATAAATTTTGTAATAAATTGAAAGTATTCTTTGAACTATCATTAATAATTTTTGTAAATTCTATTCTTTTTTCTTTACTATAATTAAATAGATTATCTATTAATAAATCGCTAAAATTAACTATACTTCCTATTGGAGTTATAAGATCGTGTGCTATTATTGAGAAGAATTTATCTTTTGTAGCATTCAGTTCTTTTAAGCGTTTTTCGTTTTCTCGTAATTGCTTTCTTGCTCTTCTACGTTCGGTAATATCGAGCAAACTAAATTGCAAAAATTCTTCGCCCTTATACTTTATGCTCATTAGTTGAACTTCTGCATCCCAAATTTCTCCGTTTGCTCTTTGATGTTTCCATTCAAAAATAACAGAATCTTTTTCCATAGCTTTATTAATCTTAGCTATCGCCTCTATCTCAGATGGTTCCCCGTTATATTGAATTTTAGCAGAAACATCGTACGGAGTTTTTCCAAGTACTTCTTCTTTACTATTAAATCCATAAATTTTGATAGCTGCATTATTACAATCGATATATTTTTTTGTTTTCGAATTCATTACAACCATCGGAATGTTCGAATCATAAAATAAAGCCCTATTATACGATTCGCTTTCTTTAAGTTTTTCTTCGGCTTCTTTTCTTGCAGTAATATCTAACACATTTCCCAAAATATATAAAGGTTTCCCATATTCGTCCCTTATAAGCGAGGCATTTAAGATACCAATAATTGTATGTCCATCTTTATGAATAAGTTTTTTTTCTAATTCAAATGAATCAATTTCTCCTTTCCCAAGTTGTTTTTGTTTTTTTAGGTTTTCTGCAATACTATCGGGATAAGTTATATCTTTAATTGTTTTTTGTTGTAACTCTTCTTCGGTATAACCAAGCATATTACAATATGCATTATTTACTGCAATAATTTTATTATCTAAGGTTATTCTTGCAATCGGAAGTATTGTATTTTCATACATTTTTTTAAATTTTTCTTCACTATCACGCAGGGCTATTTCCGTTTTTTTACGCTCGGTAATATCGCGACAAAGAGTAAGCAATTGCCCATCTTTTTCTAAAACAGTTGAGTTTATTTGTATAGGAGTATGTTTACCTTTTTTATCGACATAATTAACTTCTAGATTTCGAATAAAACCTTTATCTACACATTCTCGAATAGCAACTTTGGTTTTTTCTATATTCTGTTTTGCTGTCCATTCCAGCACATTTCGTCCTTTAATTTCTTCTAAGGTAGAATGCCCGCTTAAACCAATATAAACAATATTTGCATCTATTACAAAACCCTTTTTATCGGCAATAAGGTAACCTGTGTTTGTTGTTTCTATAAGGTTACGATACTTTTCTTCGCTTTTTTTAATTATTTCTTCGGCTTGAAAGCGTTGAAAAGTATTTGCTAAAATCTGTGATACTATTTGTAAAATATGTAAACTATCATTATCCCAGATTTCTGTTTTCTCAACATTATTAAAACCAATAAAACCAATAAGATTATTATTAATGCTTAAAGGCAAAATAATAACAGATTTAATATCTTGACTTTCGAATATTTCTTTTTCAGCAGCAGCTTCCTCAAGCAAGTCTTCAATATCTTTTATATAAATTGATTCACCCTTCCTTAATCTCATCATCAACCAAGGAAAAATATTTGTTGGCAAATTTTTACGATTATTAATCTGTGGAGTAACACCTTTATTACACCACTCATACTCACTACTCATTATTTCTTCATTATTGTTAATTAAGAAAAGATATGAGCGACTTGCATTACTATATTCCCCAATAACTTTTAGAAGATTATTTATTGAATCGTCTTTATTATAGATACCAACAAAATTTGATGAGATATTAGATATTAACTCTTGAAATTTTAAATTATGTTTTAATCTTTCTTCTGCTTTTTTCTTATCTGTAATATCTCGAGTTGTTTCAACAACATATGAAATTTCGTTTTTCTGATTAAATATAGGATATGCATAGGTCTCGAAATACCTTACACTACCATCATACAATATAATGCTATTTTCAGACTTATAACTTTCTTTCTTTTCAAAGACATGCTTAACGGTACAATTTTCACATAGATCTTGTCTATTATGGTATATCTCGTAGCATTTTTTACCTATTATTTCTTCTTGCTTTAAATTTTTTATTTGAAGTAATTTTAAATTTGTTAGAACAATTTCAAAATTCGAATTTATTAGATGTATAGGATTGGGATTATTATTAAATATAGCTTTAAATTTTTCTTCACTTTCTTCAGCTTTTTCTATTACTTTCGATAATTCTTCATTAATATCTTTAATATACTCTATACTTTCTGTTAATTCTTCGTTTACAGAAAGGTATTCTTCATTTTGTAATATAAGTTTTTCGTTTAGTTCTTTAAATTTTTTTTCGTTTTGCTTACGTTCAGTAATATCAAGTAATGATGCGATACTAATTTTTGTCTCTGGAATAATATCAATGGTAAGAAATATATCTTTTATTTCGTTATTTTTATTTACGAACCTAAACTCATAATTATTTAAGCCTATTTTATTTATTTTTCGTCTTAGTTTATGCTGCTCTTTCATCATTTCAATGTCATCAGAAAGAACAAATTCAGTCCAATACTTCTTGCCTTCAATTTCTTTGGCTGAATATCCCGATAGTTCTTCAAATTTTGTATTGACCGAAGAAATTATCATATTTTCTTCGATAATAATAGAGGCAGTTCCTGTATTCTCAAAAACAGACCTGTATTTTTCTTCGCTCTTACATAATATTGCTTCCGCTTCGCGTTCATCTGCAACATCCTGAATAGCAACCTGTAAGACTTCATCTCCGTCGAGTTCTATTAAATTAATAGTTACTTTTGCAATAAACTCCTTTCTTTTCGAATCAATAAAAATACAATCGAAAGTCATATGTTTTTTATGCATTATATCTTCCAAAAAATTTTTAAGTCTATTGGAAGTTAATTCGTTGTTGAATTGGTATTTTGGAGAGAATTTATCGAGTGTTAAACTTAGCATCTGCTCTTTCGATTTACAAGCAAATAATTTCATTGTAGCATTGTTAACATCAAACAATCCTTTCTCAGGATGCAAAATTGCAAAAGCAATAGGAGATTTTTCGAATAAAACATTATATCGTTCTTTTTCCTTATTTATCTCATTTTCGGTTTTACTATTCTTATTAATATTTGTAAATATTGTAACAAAATGATATTTTTCGGGAGAGTAAACTGTTACATTATAGTATTTTTTTTGAGCATCGGAATAATATTCGAAGTATTTCTCACCACCATTTAAGGCAACTTTGCCATACAAAGCTACTTTATTTAATTCATCTTCTCTATTTTCTGAAAACACATTAGTAGCTTGTTTATTTATTATCTCGCTTCTTTTTAAACCGGATAATCTTTCAAATTCGCTATTTACATCAAGAAATATATAGTTAGCAGGTAATCCTTCTTCATTTAAAATGATTTTATGAAGAGCAAAGCCTGAAGGTGCTGTCTCAATTATCTTATTAAGAAATTCTTCTTGCATATTAACTAGTAAAGTAAATTCTATTTTAAAATAAAATTACTAAAAATTATCCACTTTTATATTTTCAAATACATATATTTTAATAAATATTATCAAAATACTTATTGTTTTTTACTCAGTTAAACAACAACAAACAAGTAAACAACAACAGATATCGAATGACAAACAACAAATCACCAACAAGTTACTTGATACACCAACAATAAAAATCGGATGACATAATCAATAATTATATCATCCGATAACATTTCTTATGCTTTACTATCTTATTCTACTTTTTAAGAATTAGTTCGTTATTTGTTTTTTTGTTCCAAATATCAATCAATTTTTTAAAATTCTTATAATCTTCTACAGCAATATACTTTTTATTAATTTTTAACAACTTTTCTATAAGTAACACATTACTGTCTAGCTTACAACTAATAATAACATTACCTATATCGTTTTTCATTTCTATATTAATAGGATTAACAAACTGTATACTATCGGGAAGTTCAATACTAAATTTATATGTCTCGTCGATAGTAGAGTTCAAAATTAATGGACTTGTTCTATTTTCTTCTAATGCTCTTAAATGTGATGCTTTAATCCCCAATGAACTATTAGGAATATTCAAGAAATAGTAATTACCTTGTTCTTTCCATATTTTTTTGCACTTAATATCGGCAGTTACGCTACATGCTGAGAAATCGAAATTTTGAAGTTCAAAACTATTTATCATCTTACTTTTTGTCATAGAAGCAATTACTTGCTTGGCATTATTTTTATCTTTTAATAAGTCGAAATATGGATTTGCTGCCCCTGATATTTCTGCCTTCATATTTCCTTTTACGTTTCCATCAATATTCATTTTTAATGATGTAACGAAAGATATTTTATTCTCGATATCTGCAATATTTGCGTTAGCATCGAACTTCTCGCCATTAATATTAACAATAACACCATTGTCGAGATTAAAAGCCAAGTCGTTCTTTTGCTTACTATTTAATGATAAAATCATGTCTCTGCCATCGATATTAACTTTTACCAAATAATATCCAAAAGTTTTAAGATTTCCAATCTCTTTATCGAAAGTAAACTCAGGATATGCAAACAAAATATCAGCATCGAAACCCGATAATTTTAATAACTCGACAAATAAAAAGTTTTTTTCTATAAGACTTGCTCTATTGCTCTTCCACACATGATTAAGCGAATTCATCTTATATCCTGTAAACTCAATTGGCACACTAATTAGATTTATTTCATTTGCTACAATATTTTTTATAATCGCAATTTTCTCGATAGGTTTTTCTACTCCCTGCAATTTTTCTTTTATAGTTTTCTTAATATTATCATTTAAATTTAAATCGATATTATTTTTAATATTAGCTAAAGCATCGTTCATATTTGCTGTACTAAAAATTAAACGTGGCAAATAAGATCCATCATGTGGCACATTATAATCATGCGATAACGCAGTTATATTACCGAATCTCCATGTATATATAGTAAAATTGCCCTTTTTCGATATTTTTGGTTTTACAGAAGAATTAAGCAATTTATAATTCAATGTTTTTCCTTCAGGAATTTTTACAATAATTTTTTGATTATTCACAGGCGATTTCTCGGACAAGACAATATTTTCCGACAAATATGGATAATATCCTTTTTCACTTTTTATATTATAATCGAGATTTACAGTAGCACCTACTTCGAGTCCAACATGAGTAATAACCATTTCGCGTAAATTATTATATTCAGGCGAACCGGCAGCAAAATGTGGTAAAATTTCGTTTAAAGCATTTGCAGGCGATTCTACTTTTTTACCATCAAGCATAGTAGTTTCAGATTTTACAACATCTAAGACTTGGTGTAGAGGATTATAAACAACAAATGTTTCACCATATGCTCTATTAAACGAGTAATGTGTTAGATATTTTAACTCGTGATGATATTGATAATCGATAGAGCCATCGGAATTCAGTTGATATTCTTTTGTAATAGATTTGAATACTGCATCAGTATCAGGTTCACGATTACTTGTACACGAACTAATTATAAACAAAATACCTAGTACTGCTATTATATTTAATTTTTTCATATTATTTGAATTTCTATTTTATTAACTATTAGTTAGTTTAAATTTTATTATTTCGAATGTAATGGCTATTTAAATAAATCTTAATATAGATATCTCCATTACGCTATGTTTCAGTCGATATAACAAGGTATATTATAGATGAACTAATCATAGACTAAAAATAATAAACTAACGAGATAATATTACTTTCTCGTCGGCAAATTTTTGTTGAGCTTCAACAACCGATTTGTAATTATCCCACTCTTTGGCTTCAAAAACTCTTTTCTTAATTGTAATAGTCTCGTTTAAAACAAGCTTATTCTCGTTTATAGTATATGCTCCTTCAAAAGCAGCTGCAGTACCATCAATTTTATCTGATTCGGGTAAATAATTTGAATCTTTAAAACTTGGCAAAGATATTGTCTCTGAAAGATTTACTAATCTGCTACAGCCATCTCTGAAAGAATATTTTCTTTTTTCGATACTAGTATTAGCATACAAATGCGATTGTGCTCTTTTAAAGATATTTGATGCAACAAGCGGAGTAAATACTATTTCATTCTTGGTAACGATAGCATAATTTGGGATAATATATTTAATCTCGATATGAATTGGATCTTCCATATATGCATATGGCTTATTATAAGTCATTTCAACAATTTGAATATCTTGCCATATTTTAACAAGTTCTGTTTTTAACGCTTTATCCCATTGGTCTTTTCTGTTTCTGGTAAAAATTCCACGCATAGAAGCATCTGATTGTCCATCGGCATCAACTATTATTGTTCCTTCGAGAGTTCCATTTTCTAATATTGTAGAAGTTCCTTTTATTGATAAAGGGTGATTTTCAGGTTCAGAAATTGGAGTAATCATAAGGTCGGCACCTTCGGGAACACCCATTAAATAATTTTGTTGTTGCTCTCTACTCGACCACTCTTCGCGCACAAAAGGTACCCATGTAGGGTCTAAGAGTTTATATTTTCCACTTCGAAGTTTTACAATAGTTACACAATGGTTAAATTGATCGACAGGAATATCTTCTATTCTTGAACCGGCCATTGTCATTGCAGGATATGATTCGAAACCGGCAGCACGCAACATAGTAATTGCCATACCTGCTTTATCTTTACATACGCCACAACGATCGGAGAAAGTCATTTCGCCTTTATGCAAAGTATAGCCTTCGCCTTCGCCCATTGATATTCCACTATATCGTATATTATCTGCTACCCAATGGTTAATTTTAGAGATACTATCCATCTCGCATGTTGCTCCTTTTAATATCTCTGCAACTTTTTTACCAATTTCGGGAGTAGAATCGAAGCTGCCAAAATCTTCGTTTACTCCATAAAACCACAACGATTTAGTTTCCCAATCGGGACTAGTTGTCATTAATAATTTAGGAGCAACATCAGATATTCCTACCATTCCTTTTTCGCGTTTTATTGGCAATATGTTCTTCTTGGTAAAAGTATATAAAGTCTTATCTCCGAGATTTTTTGATTCGGCTTTCACATCACCGTTAAAAAATTTATATTTAAAATATTTTGAATTAGGCACTTTTACTGTGTATATTTTTTCTACTATAGGTTGATTGTTCCAAAATTCAACAATATCGTAAAAATGACCTCGCATAGGAGGTATATATTTCGAATCGTCAACGGCATCTTGTTGCAATAATGCATAAGTAAATCCTTTTTTAAACATCTTTACTTCGATAGCATCTCCGGGTTGAAGTTTTCCAATATCAATCATTTTTTTTCGTGCACCCCAATAAATCATATGAGCAGGGGCCGGGAAATCTTGAACTTTAGACATATCTAATACATCAATTTCCCCATTATTACGATAAATTTTTACTTCCTTAACATCTACATATGCTGATAAAGGATCGTAATCGAAAGTAAGGGAATTAAGCTCTTTTGCTCCTTGCTCGGTTAACACTTTATACAATCGATGAATATTGTTATAACTCAAACCTGTTTCTTTAACATCAACATCGGTTCTATCATAAACAATAAGATAATCGGCTCCGGGATAATCTTTTGTATCTCCAGCTTTCTTGATTAAGTCTTTCGGTCCGGCATACAGACTTACGAATACAAAAACAAGAATTAAAGTAGGTATTAATTTTTTTAACATAATTATAGGTTTAATTTTTAGATTTTTAAAGATACTGAATATTACAGTACTTTTTTACAAAGTTAGATGAATTGAACTAAAAATAGTTTAATATTTAGGCAGGTGTTATTTCGACAAGCTCAACAAGCATATTTCGATAGTCTCAATAATGATTCATCGCCTAGCTCAGAATCCGAAACATGCTAAGAATCAAAAACATACTCAAAATCAAGAAAAATACACTGTCCCCTTAAGCTTGTTGCCAACAATCCCCCTACAAAGAAAATTCGTTGAGTTTTTAAGCTAACGAAAAAAAATTTTGGGTTTAAAATAAATAAATTTAAAAATTATTAATTAACTAAAAATAAAACAATTAACTTTGATGTTAATTGGAATGTTGTGGCGGTTCGGTAATTAATACATATAAAAATTAATAGTATTTGTTTCTTTGTTAGAAAAAATAAATACTTTTGCACTTAATTGATGAGTAAGTTAAAACAAAAATCTGATTTTAATATAGATGCAGCGAGTGCATTATTGGAGCAAAGTTTATTTGCACCTAGTGTTCATTGCTCATATTATAGCTGTTTTCAATTGCTAAAATACACTATAAAGGATTTTTTCGGAATTGATTATGAGACACAAGCTGTAAATATTTCCACATCTAAACAAAAAACTCATCAATATGTTGTAAATTACATAACAAATGAGTTAAAATCTTTAACTAGTGTAATTGAAAGTAGAGATTTTAAACGGAAGATTAATGACCTTAAGCAATTTAGAGTTGAATCTGACTATGAAAATATTGAAATAAGTTTTGACAAAGGAAATGAAGCTTTCAATAAAGCAAACGAGATAAGGTCTTATGTTATTAATAATTTTAATGTATGAAATCAAAAGAGTTCATAAAAGAAAAATTAAATGAGTTATTTGCTCAATTTAGTGATATTAAAATACAATATGAATATAGAGCAAATACTTATAGTCATTTAATTGAAGTTACTCCTTTAGTATTTTTTAAGGAGAATAAAAATTACATAGCACTTGAAGCTGCGCTTGAAGACGAATTTGAATCTCTATTCCCTAATGAAAATATTGTGTTTATTTCAGAAGACTCATTATCTGAAATAATGAATCCTGATTTTAAATTAGGTTATGAATCAATTACTTTTGATAACGAGGGGGTTAATATTGACTTTATTGTTGAAGGATTTAGTGAGAATATTGATTTTCAATATTTTAATAATTATGCATTAGCTGCTTAAAAATAGATGGAAGATTATTCAAAATTTCAATTTAAAGGTTTTAAAATTATTCGCTCTGTAATTGAACGAAATGATAATGAGCCTTCAAAAAAAATATCTTTAAGATTTGATCCTAAAGGCTTTATTAATAAAAATGAAAGCAATTTTCAACTTCAACTTGGAGTGAAGATTGAAGATGAAAACAAATCATTCAATATAGAAATTGAATCAGTTGCAAATTATTCTTTTGAAAATAAAGAAGGATTAGACAAACTAGATAATCTTTTTTATATAAATGCTCCTGCATTACTATTTCCTTACATCAGAGCTTACATTTCAACTTTGACGAACCTTTCTGGATTTGAACCAATTAATTTACCTACACTAAATATGTTAGGATTAGGTAACGATTTAAAGAAGAATACTTCAAAAGTATAACACTAGCCATAGATGGAAAAATGCACTGTTGCAACAATGTGTATAAAACATAAGGGTTTTAGTGGTTTTTGAGCGTCATTACCAGCATCAATTTTAATGTATCCTGATGAGTTTGTAGCCCGCAATCTCTTACGTATCATAAACTCAATGTTAAAGAGAGCTACCTTCTTTGCAACAAATTAGGAAGCCAAATAAATATTCGATAATAAAATTTTACTTGTAATTATTTATAAACTCTACTATTTGTTCATTCTCGTCGGGGTGAAACCAATTAATTTCGGAATCGCGCTTAAACCACGATATTTGTCGTTTTGCATAATGTCGCGAATTTCTTTTTATAAGTTCTATTGCTTTTTCTAAACTAATACTTCCTTCGAAATGTTGGAACAGTTCTTTATATCCAACAGTATTTAGCGAGTTTAATTCTCTATCGTTAAAATACATTTTAGCCTCATCGATAAGTCCATCTTGTATCATAATATCAACTCGTTGGTTAATTCTGTCGTAAAGCTCATTTCGGTCTCGCATTAGCCCTATTTTTATTATTGCGAAATCTCTTTTTTTCTTCGATTTCGACAAAAATGACGAATAAGGTTTACCTGTCATTATCGATACTTCTATTGCTTTTAATAATCGTTTCGGATTTTTCAGATCTACAACTTTATAATATTCAGGATCGAGTAATTGCAGTTGTTTTCGTAAGCTTTCTATTCCTTCTGTATTAAATTTTTCTCGCAAATCTTCTCGTAATTGTGTATCTATAGTTGGCAAGTCATCTATTCCATCGCACACAGCATTTATGTATAATCCTGAACCGCCTGTCATTATTACTTTGTTTCTTTCTTTAAAAAACTTGTTTAATATATTTATTACCTCGAATTCGAACATACTGGCATTATAATAATCGTAAATAGATTTATTACCAATAAAATGATGCTTAACAGTACTCAGTTGTTCATCGGACGGAACCGCTGTTCCAATTTTAAGTTCTTTATAAATTTGTCGCGAATCGGAAGAAACAATTTCTGTATCGAAATATTTTGCAATTTCGATACTTAAATCGGTTTTCCCAATTCCTGTGGGACCAATAATTACAATAAGTTTTTTGGTCATAACAAATCTAATTTTTAGATATTTAGCAGAAATTCCATTGTATCAACATTATCGGCATAATCCCATAATTCGGGATATTGTGCCTTGCCAAAACCGATAGCATTTTTTACATTATTATCGTCGGATACAATACATTGAATATTTTCTTTATTAACTGAAAGATAATTATTTACATCTTCGATATTTTTGTAATTCTGATAATATAAAACAGCTATTGGCGAAGCCATACTACTATCTTCTTTAAGCAAAACAAAACCATTATCGAGATGTTTGATTTTATTCATTAAATATATCGATTTATTATAATCGTAATTGTTTGCATATTTATTATGAGAATATAATTTCTCGTAACATTTAATACTTTCAAATAAATTCTCGAAACAATAATCTTCAGGTATCAATAATTTCGATACATTACGACAACCTAATCCGAAATACATAAAAACATCATTGGCTAGATTTTCTATTTGTTTACCTGTTTCTTTTCCGGTTAAAACAGCAATAGAATTCCTGTTTTTACGTATTATATTAGGATATTTCCCAAAATAATACTCGAAATATCGCGAAGTATTATTACTTCCTGTAGCAATTACAGCATCAAATCCCGATAATTTATTCTCTTGAAATTGAATAAGATTTTCGAATTCAGGATTCAAGGAAATTAGATATAAACGAATTGCTTGCATTAATTTATTGTCTTTCGACGATAGTTTAGCTACAAACTTATTGCCACTCAATAAAACGCATAACATATCGTGAAAACCAACAAGAGGTATATTCCCGGCAGTAACAACACCAACAGAACGAATAGGTTTATTTTCTGATAACTTAGGATACATATCTATCCATCTATTTATGTTCTTTGATTTTAACATCTCAGAGATAGCAATTATCGATAATCGCACATTCTCTTCGGAAAACCAAGCATTATAAATATGTATAGATTTAATTAAATTATTAAACTTCTCATATTCTCCATTTTGATTATCAAAATTATTATTAGAAAAATTTGACAAAAACTCACCTAACTTTACAAAAGCATCTATTCGATCTACTAATTTTATCATTAATATATTAACTTATTATTATTATTATTTAAATAACGAATAATCATACTCAAAAGAATCCTATTAATTACAAAGAACTCATTAGAATAGAATAATAAATACAATATCTTAAACAGAAAAAACTGAATAAAATATTGTATTTACATTTAGAATTTTCTCATCTTACATAAAAGACTCCCATGGGGTAGCACTAAAAAATGTTCCTATTGCAGTACCAATAATTAATAAATATATTATTACACCCAAGACCAACATTCCCGAAAGAGAAGTTCCTATTATGGCACAAACTTTACCTGCTTTAAGGTTCTTATATGAGCTTTCTGAGTATAAATCGGGATTAGCATTATACAATTTTATAGATTTACTTGCAAGAACCAAAGCTATAATTCCTAAGGTTAATGCTATAAATCCATAACACCAACAACCGGCAATAGAAATAATTCCCATAACTAATACTCCGCTGGAATTAGGCAAGGTTTGTTGGTTAATAATTTCTTGTGGTATTTTTGTTTCCATGGTATTTTGTTCTTCCATTATACAAAAAAATTATAATAAGTTAATAATTTATAAATATAGCTTAAAATTACAATACTTGTATTACTAATAAATAAAATTAAAATAACTGTAGCTCCTTTTTTAAACTTAAATATTAGGTGTAAAAAAAGATAAACAAACATCAGAATTATTGGGATAAGTGCAGGATATAATTTTAAACTCTCTATTATATTCCCTTTTAAAAGTTCTATAAAAGCACGTTGCATACCACACCCTGAACACTCTATACCTAAATGTTGCTGATAAAAGCATACTTGCATATGCGATTCTAACCAATTAATTAATTTTTCTAACATTTCTTGATTTATAATTAATGCGAAGATATAATTTTAATTAATAGATTGAATTATTAATTAAAATTTCAAGACATTTCAATGCTTCTATAGTAACATTAAAACACAAAAACATTGGCAATACATTCAAAATAATTTTACTAAATAACTAATTCTCCGATAAATATTTGATATTTTAACAAGTCATCGGATAACTATTAATTGTTTTGCTTATATACCCAAAATTACCATATATATAATTAAGCGAAAATATTTTTTATTAATTTGAAATTCTTAAATAATTTTTATTTCGAAAAAAGGATTGTAATGTAATCAACTACTTCGTTCGATGGAATTATTTCGCCGGAATTTCCACGTGCTAATATATCGATATGTATATTTTCACTAAGCAACTTCGAATATTCTATTAATGTCATTATTGGACCATAACCACAAACTGAAATATTTTTCGAAACAATCTCTGTTTGAACGCCAAACGAATCCATTTCTAATATTTTATCTATAACATACTGGTCGTTGGCAAAACCAAAATCGGGACTCACAAAATGTGAAAAATCTGAAGAAGCAATAATAAGTATCTTTTTTTTTAGCAATTTATTAGTTTCGTATATCGATTTTGCAAGGAATTTAGCTTCGGAATAATTTTGATAGGTCATAGTTATTGGCGCAATCTTAAATTTGTACGACAGAAAATATTGTAATAACGGCAGCATTACTTCTCCTGAATGTTCTCCTTTTTGTTCGATCTCAGAAACTGCAATATTCATATTGTTTGCAAAATCAGTATCAACTTCAATCAATCCTAATGGAGTTTCCCATTCACTATGACTATCGAAAGATAGCTTTTCTCCAAAGCCTGAATGATTTGGGTTAATAATAAATATAGTATCGTACTTAACTGTTGAATTTCGCAATAACTCGAAAAAATGAACTGCTTTAGATGCTGAAAACATATACCCTGCATGAGGTAGTACTCCTCCAACAATATCGTTTTTAGAAAATGTAGTATCAATTAAAGATTTCTCTTTATTATAAATATCTGATATTTGCTTTTTTAACTCATTTTCATCAGACAAATAAAATTTCCCAGCAACTACCGGTTTTCTAATATTCATAACAATTTATTTTTAATTCAAAATAATTTTAAAATATAAAATTCTATTTAAGATAAGTAAATATTTTATTTCCACATTTTTTACAACTACCATCTTTATTTATTCCCACTATATCGAGCATATATCCTGAGCGACTTATTAAAAGATTACCACACTTATCACAATATGTATTATTCCCTTCAGCAAGCATAACATTTCCTACATAAACATTTTTTAAATATTTTTTTGCGATTTTTAAAAAACTCATAATTAATGATATTGATGTTGGCTCGATAGTAGAATTATAATTAGGATAATAAGCCGAAATATGCAACACAGTATCATCTCCTAATTCTTTTGCTATCCATTTTATCATATCTTCGAACTCTTTAGAATCGTCGTTTAAAGTAGGAATTAGAAGATTTGTTATTTCAAGATGTTTACCTTGCTCCTTTATTAATTTTAAAGTATCTAAAACAGCTTGAAGGCTTGAAGCAGTATTCTTTTTATAAAATTCGTTACTAAAAGCCTTTAAATCGACATTAAAAGCATCGATATATTTTATTAATTGTAACAAGGGTTCTTTACAAATATATCCATTTGTTACCATAACATTTTTTAAGCCTTTTGCTTTCACTAGTTTTGCTGTATCGAGCATAAACTCATAAAAAACAGTAGGCTCGTTATAGGTATAAGCAACACCTATATTATTTGGTTTCGATAATGCTTTTGATAAAATATCTGAGGGGCTATATGTTTTAAGATTAGTTTTATATTCTTGTGAATTAATTTGTGAAATTTGCCAATTCTGACAATAAAAACATTTCAAATTACATCCTATACTTCCAATAGAAAGTATTTTGCTTCCGGGATAAAAATGGTATAAAGGTTTTTTCTCAATCGGATCGAATCCTATTGATGATATTTCCCCATAATTCTCCGAAAATAATTTTCCCTCATTATTATATCTAACTCCACAAATTCCAAACTTATTTTTATCGATAATACATCCATGAGGGCATAATGTACATTTTACTTTTTTCGATTTTTGTTTTTCGTAAAACTGAGCTTTATGTATATTTTCGAAATCCATAATTACCTAATAATAAATTTATTATAATTTTGCAAGGGACTATTTTGCACATTAACATCAACAACACGCGCCATGGCCGGACCTTGCCAACACCAAATAACAAATTCTTCAAGTTTTTCGCCTTCCCCTTCAGCTTCTATATAAACACTTTTATTATACATATTTCTTACATAACCATAAACATTTAACTCGTGAGCTTTCTGTAATACGCTATATCTAAATCCCACATTTTGCACTTTCCCCGTAATTCTTATCATTAAACATTTTTTCATGTTCTAATAATTTATATTAGCCAAACCATTAACACTCTAACAATAACTACTTAAGTATAATCAATCTTTATTTATGTAAAATTACAAAATCTGTTTATCAAGGTCAATAGCAATAATATCAATAACAAACATATTATTATTCAAAATACATATTTTCTCTAATCTATATATTTATTATAAATGATTAAAACAAAGAGATATTCTAAAAACAATCTTAATATAAAATTATATTAATTTTTTATCTTAAATTTGAATAAATTTCAAGTTTAATTTAATCTATGAAAATATTATATCTCTATATAGATAATATAAAAATATCTTTTAATGCAATTAGGTCTAATCGATTACGCACCATACTTACAGTATTTATTATTGCGTTTGGAATAATGGCATTAGTAGGAATATTAACAGCTATTGATTCTATAAAAAACTCTATTACAAGCCAATTTACCAACATGGGAGCTAACACTTTTTCTATTGTTAACAGAGATACTCGTGTTAATAATGGAGGAAATTCCAGACCCGAAAGATACAAAATAATAAGATATCGTGATGCTTTTGATTTTAAAGAACAATATACTTTTCCGGCAAAAGTCTCTATTTCTATTTATGCTTCAGGAACAGCAACTATAAAATACAAATCGAAAAAAACAAATCCTAACATTCCTATTTTAGGAGCAGACGAAAACTTTTTATTTACCTCAGGAAAATTTGTGCAAGATGGCAGAAACTTCTCTAAAAACGAAATTCAAAATAATAGTCATGTTGCAATTATTGGAAGTAGCTTGAGAAATGATTTTTTTGAAGATGGCATTAATCCTATTGGAAAAGTAATTACTTTAGGAGGAGGAAGATATAAAATAATTGGTGTTTTAAAAGAAAAAGGATCAAGTTTTGGCTCATCAGAAGATAAAATGTGTATTCTTCCAATTACAAATGTCCGTCAATATTATTCGCGGCCAAACATGAATTATTCAATAGCTGTTATTCCCTCTGACCCTAAGCTTCTAAAAGCTGCCGTTAGTGAGGCCGAAGGAATTTTTCGTATTATTAGAAAACTAAATGCCACAGAAGAAAATAACTTTTCTATTGAAACAAGCGATAATCTTGCAAATATGCTTATCAAAAACATTAAATATGTTACAATAGCTACAACAATTATTGGAATAATAACCCTTCTAAGTGCTGCAATTGGATTAATGAATATTATGTTGGTTTCTGTTACCGAACGAACTAAAGAAATTGGCATTAGAAAAGCAATTGGAGCAAAAGCATCAACAATAAGGCAGCAGTTTATGTTTGAATCGGTAATAATAGGACAACTTGGTGGTTTTTTAGGAATAATTTTAGGAATATTAATTGGAAATATTGTATCTTTATTAACTAAAACTCCATTTTTTATTCCATGGCTTTGGATTTTTTCCGGAGTTGCTTTATGTTTTTTTGTTGGATTAGCTTCCGGTATTTTTCCTGCTATCAAAGCATCAAAACTAGATCCTATAATCTCGTTAAGGTATGAATAAAAATAATTATTAGATATGCAAAATTTAATTATTGAAAAAACTGCAAAAACTCCATCTGTTAATTTTAACAATGAAAATGGAAAATTCAAAATAGTTGGCAGATCTATTCCTGAAAATCCTGAATCATTCTTCGATCAAATATTTATTTGGTTAAAAGAATATTTTTTAAACCCTCAAGATTCAACAATTTTTGAAATACAACTTGAATACATTAATAGTGGTTCGTCAAAATTCATATTAGAATTGTTGCAAATTATACAATCTAATCAACATAACACAAATTGTGAGATTAATTGGTTTTACGAGGAAGATGATGAAGCAATATTAGATTTAGGCAAGCATTTTCAATCGTTACTAGATTTTCCTTTTAATTTAATTGAGACATACTAAAAGATGGTGCCTAAAATTAAGCACCATCTACATTTTTATTATTTAATAATTTATTAAACTAATTTTTCTAATAAGTCAACAACTCTATTTGAATATCCCCACTCGTTATCGTACCACGAGAGAACTTTAACTGTTTTACCAATTACCATTGTACTTAAAGAATCGAAAATTGATGAATGTGGATTATGAATAATATCTACTGAAACAATTGGGTCTTCAGTATATTCAAGTATTCCTTTCATAGGACCATCAGCAGCTTCTTTCATAGCTGAATTAATCTCTTCTATTGTTGTTTCAGTTTCTAAATTTACAACAAGGTCAACAAGCGAACCTGTAGGGGTAGGAACTCTAATAGCCATCCCATCGAGTTTTTTATTTAATTCCGGAATAACTTTACCAACAGCAATAGCCGCTCCGGTAGTAGTAGGAATTTGAGAAACAGCTGCCGATCTAGATCTTCTAAGATCTGAATGAGGAGCATCTAAAATCATTTGATCGTTTGTATATGAATGTACAGTAGTCATAAATCCATTAACTATTCCAAATTTATCGTTAAGAATTTTTGCTATTGGGGCTAAACAATTTGTAGTACAAGAAGCATTCGAAACACAAATATCTTCATCTTTAAGCTCATTGTCGTTTACACCCAAAACAATCATATTATCGATTTGGTCTTTTGCAGGCACTGTAAGAATCACTTTTTTAGCTCCATTCTTAAGATGATCGCCGTACCCTCCTTTTTGGCTTTCTTTATTTCTAAAAATACCTGTCGCCTCAACAACAACATCAGGAGTAGTTTCCCAAGGAATTAATGCAGGATTTCTCTCCGAACTAATTTTAATTTTTACACCATTTACAATTATTCCATTATCATCATGCTTTACTTCTCCAACAAATCTTCCTTGAGTAGAGTCATATTTAAGCAAATGAGCTAATGTTTTATTATCTGTAAGATCATTTATCCCAACAATCTGGATATTGTCTCTTTCAAGACAAATTTTAAAAACATTTCTCCCGATTCTACCAAAACCGTTAATTGCAACTTTTATTTTTGACATTTCTATTGTTTTTATAATTAATATAAATATTTAACAAAAATATAACAATTCCAATATTCTTCAAAACTTAGCAATAAAATAATTTTTAAATCTTTAAAAACTTAATCTAATTACCTTTTCATTATTATTTTTTTGCTATCAATTGCTTTTCCAAAGCGATAACTAATAAATATATTAAAAAATAATTGAGGATTATCAATATTTGCCATTATTTCAATTTCTTTAATATATGCCGATAAGCAAATACCTGCATCTAGAGCATGAACAAATCTTTCTTTTTGCGAAAATTCAAAACTCATACCAAGTTTCACATATGCTCCCGGAACAAATTGCGTTTCGCTAATTCCTTTTAGAAATGATGATTTACCATAAATGTCAATTGCTGAATGAACAGAAGACGAGAATTTTTCTTCTTTTACTTCAATAGAATTTGGTCCTATAGGAACTAAAACATCATAATAAATAGGTTTTAACAATACTACTGAGCCTCCATATGTATAAAAATATTCTATAGCAACACTTCCAACATCTCTTTTTTTAAATAGTTTTTTTTGTTTTCCAATTCCAATATTAAAATTTACCGGTAAATTTTCTTTTCCAAAAACAAAACTTTTCCCGCTTCCATAATATTGATTTGTAACTTTAACTTCTTTTTTATGACGTATACTAGATAAATTTATTTCGTAAAGTTTCTTTTTAAAAAAATCTATACGTTTACCATAAATATATCCCAAACCTACTCCATTATCTGCTAACAAAACAGCAAAAGCACTTTCATCGCGATAAAATATTTTATCTTGCATATTTATTTCTCCCTGCGCCATTGAATTAACAACGACGAAAAAAGTACAAATTATATTTATTATTAATATTTTGTTCACGCAGAGATATCTATAAAATAAAAAACCTGTCTCATTTGTAAAAATACAAATTTTGAGACAGATAATTATTCCTTTATACGATATTAATTACTTATGCATTTTGTTCTAATTGCTCACTATTATTTTTACCATATGCAGGGCAATCTTTTTTTACTTTGCACGAATTAAATACAGTAATAACAAACAGAGATACAAGTAGACCTACAACTAATTTTTTCATAATTCTTTAATTTATAGTTAGGGATTATTAATATCCCAAATCTATAAAAAAAAAAGCACAAAATGAAATCTAAGAGTTTTGCTCAATCTCAATATCATTATCGGCATATGCCGGACAAATCTCATTCATATGACATGAACTAAACAAAACACTTAAAAACACTACCACTAAGCCTAAAACTATTTTCCTTTTCATATTACAATTGTTTTAATTTATAAAATTAACATTTTGCTATTATTAAAATCTATTAATTCTAGAAATGAATGTACGTTAAGATTATAAAAATGTTTTATTTATTTTTTAAAATTACAAAATTATATATAAAAAAAGATACTATTTTAAATAAATAGTATCTTTTTTAAAATCTTGCATCGATTATTGTTGACTAATTATATAAATATCTCTTTATTTTTTTAGTTGGAGTTCGCACAAAAGGTTTTGGATGTTTAACAACAGCATATACTTTTGAAAATTTATTAACTCTAGAATTTACATATAATTGCAATTCTTTTGTTAATTCTTCAATTTTTGAGTTTACAAAATTAATAGCATCATCCTTTAAATTATTAAACTGTTTTTCTAATTCCTCATGATTAAAGTGAACCAAGGCTACTAATTTCCCTTTCTGCTCTATTACAACAGACTCAACAACATATTTAAAATTATTAATTACAGATTCAATTTCTTCGGGATAAATATTTTCACCACTTGCCCCAACTATCATATTTTTTATTCTTCCTCGAATATATAAGAAATCTTTTTTACCAAAACGACCTAAATCTCCGGTTTTAAACCATCCATCTTCGGTAAGAACTTGTTTTGTTAACTCAGGCTCCTTATAATATCCTTTCATTATGTTAGCACCTCGAACCCAAATTTCTCCATCGCCTTTTTTATTAGGATTATTAATTTTCATTTCTATTCCTTCAATTTTAGGCCCGGTAGATTGATACCTAACAGTTTTGGCATTTGCTCCGGCAATTAAAGGTGCTGTTTCTGTTAATCCATATCCTATAGCATACGGAAATTTTCCTTCTCTTAGAAATCTTTCAACTTTAGGATCAAGTTTTGATCCTCCAATACCAAAAAATTGCATTTTACCACCAAATGTTTCATATAATTTCTTTCCCGCTATACGATGAAATAACTTTCTTAATAAGGGAACAAAATATAATCCTCTCATCACAACACTACCTTTAAATTTAGGAAGAATTTGTGCTTTAAATATTTTTTCGATAACCATTGGAACACTCAACATATGAGTTGGTCTTATTTTTTTTAGAGCCGGCAACAAAATACTTGGTGTTGGGGGTTTCTGTAAATAATAAACAGATGCTCCTTGCATTATAGGAATAATAAAACCTAAAGTATTTTCGTAAGAATGTGATAAAGGCAAAATTGACAAAAAACTATGGCTTTGATTTATAGCTTCAACAAACAAAGTTTGTTTAGCATCAAAAACAATATTCTTATGAGTTAACATCACTCCTTTCGATGTTCCGGTAGTTCCCGAAGTATAAATAATCGAAGCTAAATCGCTTTCGGAAACAGGATAATCAACAATTTTAGTATTATTAATATCTTTTTCGACAGAACTTTCAAAAACATCAAAAGTTTCTAAATTAATTTTTATTGATAAATATTTTAAACTAAGATCTTTTATTTTAGGATATAATAATTCTGACACAAAAAGCATTTTACTTTCAGAATGATTTAAGATATTTTCAATTTCATTTACATGAAAATCGGGTAATATAGGAACCACAACTGCTCCCATTGAAGTAATAGCAAGATATATTACACCCCAATTAGGCATATTTCTACTTAAAATTGCAACTTTATCTCCTTTAGTAATACCATACTGTTGTAATAAAAGCACAACGTCTTTTACTCTGATATCAAGTTCTTTATATGTCATTCTTGGCCCATTTACATACGATAACGAACTGTTTTCAGAATATTCTTTTATACTATAATTTAAAATATTCTTAATTGTCTGTTCTTCTGCAACTTTTACCATAATTTTTATTTTTATTGATAATAAATTCTCTATTATTAAACTTTCAAATGTAAACATTTTTATAAGACTCAACTATTAAATATCGACTCATATACATATATTAATTACAACATGTTGTCATTCAACAAATAATGCAAGTAATTTATTTTATAAATTTAATGCTAATAGAAAAACTTTAAGAAATTTATGTAAAAAATTAAAAATCAATTTAATAATAAGAAATACGGTTAATCAATTACATATTAATCAGATTAACCTTATAATATTTTGAAATTGTGGAGTCGGCGGGAATCGAACCCGCGTCCGAATAAAGAACCATAATGCTTTCTACATGCATAGCTTTAATTTAATTTTCGAGAAAAGACCGGTAAAAAGCAACCTATCAAATCCTTATTTTCTTAATTTCACTTGTTCGACGAAACAGCAAACAAGCTAACTCAACATTTTCGATGCCTCAAAAACAGAGCGCGATTGAGTAACGCTCTCCGAGAGACAGCCCGTCTCGATTTCTAAAACCGAGATAAAGTATAATTCGCCTAGCGTAATTATGCAGCGAGCGCGTAGTTATTTTCGCCGTTTAAAAATCTGAGTATTATGATTTACGAGACAACACACAACTCTCGACATGCTTACATTACAATTTACAATACCGTCAAAACCAAAAGTCGACCCCATAATGCGGTGCAAAGTTACAAAATTTAGTACAAAATATTTTACTAATTAATAAAAAAAAATTAATTTTATCGCTTCTAAAAAATAAATATTATGACAGAAAAAATAAAAGTTGGGATATTGCGTGAAACAAAAAACCCACCAGATAAACGCGTTGCAGTAACTCCTTCACAGGTAATTCAGATATTAGAACAATTTCCAAATGTCGAAATATTTATTCAACCTAGCGATTTGAGATGTTATAAAGACGAAGAGTATAAATACTTAAATCTAAATTTTAAAGAAGACTTATCGGATTGCGATATTCTTATAGGAGTAAAAGAAGTAGAAAAATCGGCACTTATTCCGAATAAGACATACATGTTCTTCTCTCATGTTGCTAAAAAGCAACCTTATAATAGGGAGTTATTACAAGAAATAATTAAGAAGAACATCAATTTAATTGATTATGAATACTTAACCGATTATGATGGCAGTCGAATAGTTGCTTTTGGTAGATGGGCAGGTATTGTTGGCGCTTATAATGGATTACGTGCAAGAGGAATAAGAAATGATTCCTTTGATCTAAAACCTGCCAACGAATGTAAAGACATGGATGAGATGTATGCGGGTTTAAAAATGATAAAACTTAAACCTAAAAAAATCCTTATTACCGGTGGTGGCAGAGTTGCTATGGGTGCTATGGAAACTCTAAGTGTTTTAAATCTTAAAGAAGTTTCTCCCGATGACTTTTTAAATAAAGAATATGACGAAGCCATTGTTTGTCGCCTCGACCCCGAATACTATGTACAACACAAAGGAGGAATGGAGTTCAACTTACAACATTTCTTTAAGCATCCGGAAGAATATATTTCCACCTTTAAAAAATATACTGAAGTAACAGATATTTATATTGCATGTCATTTCTGGGATCCTAAATCTCCGGTTTTTATCACAAAAGAAGATATGCAAAAACCAGAATTTAATATATCGGTAATTGCAGATGTAAGTTGCGATGTTGACGGACCTATTGCTTCAACGCTAAGAGCTTCTACAATTGCGGAACCTTTTTACGGATACAATCCTGAAACAGGAAAAGAAGAAACTGCTTTTACAAGCAATAAAAACATTACTGTTATGGCTGTTGATAATCTCCCTGGAGAATTACCAAGAAATTCATCGGCTGATTTCTGTAACAAATTATTAAATAATGTTTTCCCATTTCTTTTTGGTAACGACGACAAAAAGATAATACATAGAGGAACAATTACGAAAGATGGCAAACTAACTGAAAAATATAGTTATCTTCAAGATTATCTTGATGGAAAAGAATAATAATGCTTAAAGAATCTGTCCAAAAAGTTTAGATTATTGTCATTCTGAACGAAGTTGAAGAACCAAGTGAAACGAGCTCAACGAAGTTAATCTATCAGTTTAAAAATGAGATGTTTCGACAAGCTCAACATGACATAAACAACTTGAAACTGAACTTTTTGGACACTATCTTTTTATTTCAATTTATTTTTTCAATTCAGAAATAACTTTTTCAGGATTCTTAGATTTGAAAATATAACTTCCTGCCACTAAAATATCTGTACCGGCATTTAACAATTCCCGTGTATTCGAAGCATCTACACCTCCATCGATTTGTATTAAAGCCTTAGATTCTTTTTGAATAATTAATTCTTTAAGCTTCTTAATTTTTGGAATTGTATTTTTTATAAATTTCTGTCCGCCAAAACCGGGATTAACCGACATTATTAATACCATATCCACATCTTGGATTATATCTTCGAGCAAAGAAACTGAGGTGTGAGGATTTAATGCCACTCCTGCTTTCATTCCCATCGACTTAATATTTTGAACCGTTCTATGTAAATGATTGCATGCTTCGTAATGAACAGTAAGTATATCGGCTCCTGAATCGCAGAATTTTTTTATATATCTATCGGGATTTACAATCATGAGATGTACATCAAGAGGCTTTTTAGCATATTTTTTCACTTGATAAATTATTGGAAAACCAAAAGAAATATTAGGCACAAATAATCCATCCATAATATCGAGATGAAACCAATCGGCCTTACTTAAATTAATCATTTCTATATCTTTAGCAAGATTACTAAAATCGGCTGATAATAAAGATGGGGATACTAAATGTGTCATTTGTTTATATATTTTATTTATTACAAAAATAAACAAATATCTCGTCAGAATAATAAATCATATATAAAATAAATTTATAAAATTATCCTAAATAACTTTTTAATATTTTGCTTCTTGTAGTTTGTTTAAGCTTTTTTAGGGCTTTTTCTTTAATCTGCCGAACTCTTTCGCGGGTAAGAGCCAATTCTTCTCCAATTTCTTCGAGAGTATATGGATGTTTCCCATTTAAACCAAAATATAATTTTACAATATTTGCTTCTCTTGGAGTAAGAGATAATAATATACGTTCAATTTCTTTTCTGAGAGAATCATTTACTAATTTTCCATCGGGACTTGGACTATTCTTGCTCATTAATATTTCATACATATCTCCATCTTCATCATTTTTTAATGGAGCATCCATAGAAACATGCCGTCCGGCATTTCTCATTACTTCTTTAATTTCTTTCGGAGCTAATTCTATTGTTTTAGATATTTCATCTATTGATGGCTCTCTTTCATATTTCTGTTCTAATTTAGCAAGAGCCTTATTAACTTTATTTATCGATCCTATTTTATTTAATGGCAAACGAACTATACGGGCTTGTTCGGCTAAAGCTTGTAAAATTGATTGACGAATCCACCAAACAGCATAAGAAATAAATTTAAAACCTCTAGTTTCGTCAAAACGTTTAGCAGCTTTCATTAAACCCAAGTTTCCTTCATTTATAAGATCCGGCAAACTTAAACCTTGATTTTGGTATTGTTTTGAAACAGAAACAACAAAACGCAAATTTGCTCTTACTAATTTATTTAAAGCTACAATATCATTCAACTTAACTCTTCGAGCTAAATCAACTTCTTCATCGGCCGTTAATAAATTAACTTTCCCTATTTCGTGAAGGTATTTGTCTAAAGAGGCAGTTTCTCTATTCGTAACTTGTTTAATAATTTTTAACTGTCTCATTTTTTATTAATCTAATAATTAATATTACTACTTTTTTATAGAAATTTTCTTTAAATATAAACATCATAATTTAAAACTAATATATTATTTTAAATTTTTTACTAAAAAATTTTGTGTTATTGTAATCAAATCACTAATATTGCACCATATAATATTTGCTAAACACATAATAATTATAATTCAAGAAATTCCGCACCACTAATTTTCATTTCACAGATGAAATATTTATATTAATCAAATAAAAACTAATTCCTACAAATTTACTATGTACGATATTTTAGAATTGAACAAAAAGCTTGTTTCCGATTTACGTGAAATAGCTAATGAATTACAAATTAAAAAAATTGATAGTCTTCGCAAACAAGATCTCATATACAAGATTCTAGACCAACAAGCAATTATTGCTACAGGAGTTGGCAAATCGAAAAAAAACTCTACTGAAAAAAAGAAAATTTCAATAAAAAAATCTTCTCAAAAAGATAAACATCCTAAAAAAGAAATTTCTTCAAATCAAGAATCAAATACAGACACAAAAATTGAAGATAAAAATATCAAGACACAAAACATTCCTAATAAAAGAGATTCTAACCAACATAAAAAAACTTCTCAGGTTAAACAAAAACTCGAAATTACAGAAGCTAAGACCATTGAGAAACCCGAACAAACAAATCAAATTTCTCAATCGAAAAAAAATGTTACAGAAACTCAAAACACAAAAAACCCAACACCAAGACATCACGACAACAAAAGAGTTCCTCGAAAAAGATACGACAATAATCAATTTGAATTTAATGGAATTATTAAAAACTCAGGGGTATTAGAAATAATGCCTGATGGTTACGGTTTTCTACGTTCATCGGAATATAATTATTTTAATTCTCCTGATGATATTTATGTATCGCAATCACAAATTAAACTATTTGGCTTAAAAACAGGGGATACTATTGAAGGAGCTATAAGACCACCTAAAGAAGGAGAAAAATATTTCCCTTTAATAAAAGTAGAGAATATAAATGGTAGAGAACCAGGTTTTATAAGAGACCGTGTTCCATTCGATTATTTAACACCATTATTCCCTCAAGAAAAATTTCAACTAACAAATAGTTCTAATCAAAATATATCATCACGAATAATTGATATGTTTGCTCCTATTGGTAAAGGACAAAGAGGATTAATTGTTGCTCAACCAAAAACAGGAAAAACAGTATTGTTAAAGAATGTTGCAAATTCAATTTCTCAGAATCACCCGGAAGTATATATGATAATACTTCTTATTGATGAAAGACCTGAAGAAGTTACAGATATGGAACGCAGTGTAAATGCCGAGGTAATATCTTCAACATTCGATCAACCTGCAGAAAGACACGTAAAAGTTGCAAATATTGTTCTAGAAAAAGCAAAACGTTTAGTTGAATGTGGTCATGATGTTGTAATTCTTTTAGACTCGATAACCCGATTGGCAAGAGCTTATAACACAGTTGCCCCGGCATCGGGGAAAATTCTTTCGGGAGGTATAGATGCTAATGCATTACATAAACCAAAAAGATTCTTTGGTGCAGCTAGAAATATTGAAGAAGGAGGTTCATTAACTATTCTTGCTACTGCATTAACCGAAACAGGATCGAAAATGGACGATGTTATCTTCGAAGAATTTAAAGGAACAGGAAATATGGAACTTCAACTCGACAGAAAGCTATCGAACAAACGTATTTATCCTGCTGTTAACATTATAGCATCAAGCACACGTAGAGAAGAATTATTATTAGACAAAACATTCTTAAATAAAACATGGATTTTAAGAAATTATCTTACTGACATGAATCCTGTTGAAGCCATGACCTTTATAAAAGACCGAATGCTAAAGACAAAAACAAATGAAGAGTTTTTAGTATCTATGAATAGCGATTAATTCAATGTTCTTGAACACAATAATATAAATAAGGCTAGTTAATTACTAGCCTTATTTTTTTGGTTATTAGCATTATGTAAACCAATTACTTTATAATTAATTTTATAAGCTACTATCTATTTTAAATCAATTATTATGCTTAAATAAATATTTTATACTAATTTTGTGATTAAATTATTTTAGGGTAATTATTTTCTATTAATAATAAATATAAGGAGATATAGAATGTCACAAAAAAAGAAATTTATTACTTGCGACGGAAACTATGCTGCTGCACATGTAGCATATATGTTTACAGAAGTTGCAGCTATTTATCCAATTACGCCATCATCAACAATGGCGGAATATGTTGATGAATGGGCAGCAAATGGAAGAAAGAATATATTTGGCGACGAGGTAAAAGTTACCGAAATGCAATCAGAAGGAGGTGCATCAGGAGCAGTTCACGGATCACTACAATCGGGTGCCTTAACATCCACTTTTACTGCATCACAGGGATTATTACTTATGATTCCTAATATGTACAAAATATCCGGAGAATTACTTCCGGCAGTATTTCATGTTAGTGCCAGAAGTTTAGCAGCACAAGCTTTATCTATTTTTGGAGACCATAGCGATGTAATGAGTACTCGGCAAACCGGCTTTGCCATGTTAGCAACAGGAAGTGTTCAGGAAATTATGGATTTAGCAGGTATTGCACATCTTGCTTCGATAAAATCGAGAATCCCATTCTTGCATTTCTTCGATGGATTTAGAACATCTCACGAAATTCAAAAAGTAGAATATTTCGAAAATTCAGATTTAGAGTCTTTACTTGATAAAGATGCAGTACAAAGATTCAGAGATAATGCTCTTAATCCAGAGCATCCTGTAACAAGAGGGACAGCTCAGAATCCTGATATTTATTTCCAAGCTCGAGAAGCTGCAAATAAATTCTACGATCCTATTCCGGATATGGTAGAAGATTATATGCAAAAAATCACAAAACTCACAGGTAGAGAATATCACCCATTTACTTATTATGGAGCAGAAGATGCTGAAAATATAATAGTTGCAATGGGGTCGGTAACAACTACAATAAAAGAAGTAATTGACCACAAATTAGCCAATGGCGAAAAAGTTGGTTTAATTTCTGTTCATTTATACCGTCCATTTTCTGAGAAATATTTCATAAAAGCATTACCTAAATCGGTAAAAAGAATTTCGGTATTAGACAGAACAAAAGAACCGGGAGCAAACGGAGAACCATTATACCTTGATATTAGAGATTTGTTCTATGGCAAAGAAAATGCACCTATTATTGTTGGTGGAAGATATGGTTTAAGTTCGAAAGATACTACTCCTTCTCAAATAATCTCGGTTTATAATAATTTAGCTCTAAACGAACCTAAAAATCGTTTTACTTTAGGTATTAACGATGATGTGAAATTCACTTCATTACCATTATTACCTGAAATAAGCGTAGTACCAAAAGGTACTTTTGAAGGTAAATTTTATGGACTTGGTTCTGACGGAACTGTTGGTGCTAATAAAAATTCTATTAAGATTATTGGAGGCTCAACCGACAAATATGCTCAAGCATATTTTGCCTACGACTCAAAAAAATCGGGAGGTATTACTGTATCTCACCTACGTTTTGGCGACAGGCCTATCGGCTCATCATACTTAGTTGGAACACCAGACTTTGTTGCCTGCCATGTTCCTGCATATATATATAAATACGATATGCTAAAAGGCATTAAGCCAAATGGAACATTCTTGCTTAACAGTATTTGGAGTCCTGAGGAAACGATTAAACGTTTACCTAACAAAATGAAAAAACAATTAGCAGATAATAATATTAAGATGTATATTATTAATGCTACAAAAATTGCAAGTGAAATTGGCTTAGGCTCAAGAACTAATACAATAATGCAATCGGCTTTCTTTAAAATTGCAGAAATTATTCCTTACGAAAATGCTATTAAAGAAATGAAAACAGCAATTGTTAAATCTTTTGGTAAAAAAGGTGAAGACATTGTTAATATGAATTATTCTGCTGTTGAAAGAGGTGGAGAAATTGAAGAAATTAGCATTTCAGATAAGTGGAAAAATCTTGATACAACAGAAATATATTCAGAAGATTCAAATTTGCCTGATTTCATCAAAAATGTTGTAAATCCTATAAATGCTCAAAAAGGTGATGATTTACCTGTTAGTGCATTTAATGGAATTGAAGATGGAACTTTCCCTGCAGGAACAACTGCATTCGAAAAACGAGGTGTAGCAGTAGATGTACCTGAATGGATAGCCGATAATTGTATTCAATGTAACCAATGTGCTTATGTTTGTCCTCATGCAGCAATTCGTCCTTTCTTATTAACCGATTCGGAAAAAGTAAATGCTCCGGAAGGAACAACAACAATACAAGGTAAGGGTGCAATTAAGGATTATAATTTCAGAATACAAATTAGCACATTAGACTGTACAGGTTGTAACAACTGTGTTGATGTATGTCCATCGAAAGAAAAATCGCTTGTAATGAAGCCATTAGGAACACAAACAGCGGAAATTGAAAGATGGAATTACATGCACGAGAAAGTAGGATATAAAGATACTGTAGTCCCAAAAGAAAAATCGGTAAAAAACAGTCAATTTGCTCAACCACTATTTGAATTCTCGGGAGCATGTGCCGGTTGTGGAGAAACACCATATATAAAAACTATTACACAACTATTCGGAGACAGAATGATGATTGCTAATGCAACAGGATGTTCTTCTATTTATGGAGCCTCTGCCCCATCGACACCATATTGTAAAAATAGTGAAGGTAAAGGTCCGGCATGGGCAAATTCATTATTCGAAGATAATGCCGAATATGGCTATGGAATGTTTGTTGGTATTGAAAAACTACGTAACAGAATTGTTGAAAAAATGCAAGATGCCATAAAAGACAATATCTCATCTGAAACAAAAGCTGCTTATACAGAATGGATTGAAAATATGGGAGATGCAGAAAAATCGAAAGAAACATCTGCAAAGGTTATTGAAGTTTGTAAAAAAGATAATAAACAACATTCTAAAGATATATTACAATTACAACAATATTTGATTAAAAAATCGATGTGGATTTTCGGTGGCGATGGATGGGCTTATGATATTGGATATGGAGGACTTGATCATGTATTAGGTTCAGGAGATGATGTTAATGTTCTAGTTCTTGATACTGAAATATATTCAAACACCGGCGGACAAGCTTCGAAATCGACTCCGGTTGGTGCTGTTGCAAAATTTGCAGCTTCAGGTATGAAAATTCGTAAGAAAGACCTTGGAATGATGGCAATATCTTATGGTCATGTTTATGTTGCACAAGTTGCAATGGGTGCAAGCCAAGCACAATTCTTTAAAATAGTTAAAGAAGCTGAAGCACATCCGGGACCATCATTAATAATTGCCTATGCTCCATGTATTAGTCATGGAATAAAAGGAGGTATGACAAAAACTCAAGGCGAAGAAAAACGCGCTGTAGAAGTTGGATACTGGCATAACTACCATTATAATCCTTTACTTGAAGCAGAAGGAAAAAATCCATTTATTTTAGATTCGAAAGAACCTGATTGGAGCGGTTTCCAAAGTTTCTTGAAAAACGAAGTTAGATATTCTTCGCTTGAGAAATCGTTCCCTGAAGAAGCCGAGAAATTATTTCCACAAGCTGAAGAAGAAGCAAAATGGAGATATAATAATTATAAACGTCAAGCGTCTATAGATTACTCTCAAGAATAAAGTATTATCCTAATTTATTAAGAGGCTAATCGTTTATGATTAGCCTCTTTTTTTGTAAAAAATATTCTAAACCTAGAGTTTTAATCAAAATATCTTTAATAAAATTTTTGCTTTCTCTAAATATCACTATTTTTAAAGAAATCATTATTTTTTATGACTAAAAACAGCATCTTATATTTTCTCTTATTTACGATATTTTTACTTTCTCGTAATATTTCAAATTGTCAAAATTCATCGTTTAAGCATTATAATGTAAACGACGGCCTACCATCTTCTGAAACATATCATGTTTACCAAGATTCGAAAGGATACATTTGGATTGCAACAGACTTGGGAATTAGTAGATTTGATGGTTATAATTTCGAAAATTTCGATATTGAAGATGGTTTAACTGACAATACAGTATTTGAAATATTTGAAGATTCGAAAGGTCGTATATGGTTTATTCCTTTCTCGTGTAAATTATGTTATTTTAAAAACGATTCAATATACCAATACAAGTATAATTCTGTAATAACAAATAATTTTAAAACAGGTATTCTTGCAAAAAAACGCTCTTTCTATGTCGATAAGAAAGATAATATTTTTTTATCGATTGATAGAAGAGGGTTATTACGAATAGATTCAAAAGGGAATTTACAAGTTCTTGGCAGAAAAAATCATTATCAATTTGACAAATATGATAATAAAATACTAGCTTCAAATATTGGAACTCCTTTTTATT
>Ga0190304_1000003_pt1 | contig 129408 bp, 140 predicted proteins | sample 48700712_MG_FD_161670 | JGI IMG/M metagenome (GOLD analysis project Ga0190304, IMG submission 161670) | Hydrothermal vent sediment bacterial communities from Southern Trench, Guaymas Basin, Mexico - 4870-07-1--2_MG | ecosystem: Environmental > Aquatic > Marine > Hydrothermal vents > Sediment ...
TGGAGCCAGTGATATTGTGCTATTTCCTTATTATGAGGAAGATAGATCCGCTTCCGGGTCTTTCCATCTCGCCATTGGGGCGGGTAAGCCTGTTATAGCCTCAAGGATCCCCAAATTTGAGGAATTGAAGAACATTTCAGATGAACTTCTTGTTTTGCCGTATAACGCTTCCGGTATTGCAAATACAATATTGAGGATATTGGAGGATGAAGAATTTAGAAAGTATATACTGGATAAGACAGAGAGCTACAAGCAGGAAACTTCATGGGAGAACACTGTAAAGAAGCATGTGAAGATTTATCAAAAATAGGAGGAGATTATGGGGTCTATCAGGGAGTTAGTTAAAGCTCTAGGAGATGGGGAGATTGTTACTTTACAGAATGGTGACAGGGTTTTTAAACTTTCTTCATATGAAGGTAATCCTGTTGTTGGACCACGGGATCTGGGTCTCACTTGGGAAAAGGATGGTAAAACCGAGGTGGGGGCAGTATTCAATGGAGGGGCTGAATTGTTTGATGATAGAGTAATTCTCGCTCCAAGGGCACATAGAGATTACTGGAAAAGTACATTTTTCGATCCAAAGCTGGGGAGGGAGAGGCCCTGCCTTGAAAACTATGTTTCGGAAATATGGATTCTGGAGAGTGAAGACGGAGTCAATTTCCGAAGATTTGACAATGTTGTCATTAAGGGGGACGGGACGGACCATAAGGATTTTGTTTATGGAATTGAGGATATAAGAATAATTAAACACGATACGAAATATCTGCTCGTGGGGTGTGGTAAAATTAAGCCTCCCTTTAAGGGTGAAAATGCAGATAGAGTTGCAATTTACTCCACAGAAGATTTCAGGAATATAACATATCGTGGAATAATAAGGAGTTTTGACAGCCGGAATGCTGTTCCCTTTTATCTTGACGGGGAATGGTACATCTTTCTGCGATTCTATCCCAATATTCACCTTGTAAGGCTCGAAGCCGGGCTTGAGCAGCTCCTATATCCAGAAAAGCATGAAAAGCTATGGCAGAAAGCATATGATGAAAGAGAGAAAAGCCTTTTCTTATCACCTGGAGATTTTCCTCACGAAAAGGAGAAAATAGGAGCGGGCCCACAACTTGTTAAAACGGAGAGAGGGCTTCTTTTTATCTATCACTCGGTGGGAGAGATAAAAGAAGAGATAGCATCCTTATATGGACTTGCAAAACCTGTTGATAGGGCTTATTCTGTGAGTATGGCTATTCTTGACCCTGAAAAACCGTATAAAATTATTGCAAGGACAAAATATCCTCTCTACATACCCAATAAGCCTTATGAACTTTACGGGGATGATGAATATCCTGTGGATGTACCTGCCGTTGTTTTCCCAACGGGGGCAATCCTTATGGAAAATAAGCTCCTCATCTATGCAGGAGCAGGGGACAAGTATATGATTCTTCTAAGTGCGGACATTGATAAACTTCTCGATTATATATTTGAGGAAAGTAAAAAATAAATAAAAGGAGGAGTTTTATGCTTTCAAAAATTCCAGTAAATATAGATAAGCTTAAAAAAGAGGATCTGGACAAGGAAATAGTGAGAGTCGGACTCATCGCAGAACTTGATGCCATAAATCTTTATGAACAACTGGCATCCATGACCAAGAATGAAAATATAAAGAGAGTTCTGCTCGATATAGCAGAGGAAGAAAAAACCCATGTGGGCGAGTTCCTTGCTCTGTTATTAAAAATGGACGAAGAGCAGGTCAAAGAGCTTGAAAAAGGGAAAAAAGAGGTGGAAGAACTGAGTGAATAATAAATAAAAGAGTTACATTTTACAAATTACCCTCAAATTGTAGCGTGATATTGTGAGTATTCGTTGATCTAAATACTACCTCTCGATATATTTTCACCTGATCATCACCAGCAGCATCTTGAATCTTTTCACTGCTTTCAAAGAATGAGGTTCATTGGCTGGCATTATGATCATTTCGCCTTCCTTTACAGAGAAAGATTTACCGGAAATGGTGATTTCAGCCTCACCATCAAGAATATAAACCAAGGCATCATAGGGTGCTGTATGCTCACTGAGGCTTTCACCCTGGTCAAAAGCAAAGAATGTCACAGTCCCCGTTTTTTTATTTATAATTGTCCTGCTTACTATTGCCCCTTCCTGGTAATCTGCAAGGTCAGCAAGCTTAATCACCTCTCGAAGGAGATTTTTACCCACAGATTGTTCATCATGCTGCATTTTTCACCTCACAGTAATTTTGCAAAAATTTGACTATTAAAATATTCCTACTCTGTACATTCCTTCAACCAGCCAAGATACTCCTGAAGCCCCCTTGTGATCTCAATCTCGAGAATTGCTGGGACCTCATAAGGATGTAATTCTTTGAGCCTTCTTTCAACTTTTTCATAGAGTTCTTTTTTTGTTTTTATAATCATTGCCACCTCTTGATCATGCTGGATCTCGCCCTTCCAGGTGTATATGGACTTTATTGGCCAGAAGTTTACACATGCTGCCAATTTTTCCCTTACGAGATGTTCTCCAATTTCCCTTGCCTTTTCTTCATCCGGAAAGGTTGTGTATACAAAAATATATTTTGCCATTTTCATTTACCCAATGCGATATAAATACCAAGGAAAAATTGAAGCAACCGGAAATCCCAATGAGAGGATACCAGTATTCCAGGGAATCGTCTTCATAGGTACTTCCATCTGAGCTGATTCCCATGCTGAGCTCTCGTCCCATGGCTACATCAAGTCCCACTCCAAATCCCGGTTCTTTGTAAGCATTGCTGTATCTGGTAACCGGGAGAGTAGAGCAGGCACTGAATATAACAACCCCACTTATCGCAAAGAGTAAGAATCTTTTCATGGATAAAATTTAAACTGAAAGCCCCGGGTTTGCAAATCTATTTTACCCATCTTTGAACTCAAAAATTCTGGATTTTCTGTTCTCCTTGACAAACATGCATAAAGTTGTAAAATTATTTACTAAAAGGGGGTTAGATAGATGGGATTAATTTTATGTGTTATATTAATCTTTTCTGGTTATGCTGAAGATCATTTTATAGTGAAGCTTAAAGAGGGATTCTCCCCATCGTCACTTAGTGAACTTAACAGCAAGTACCGTATCATAAAGGTGAGTCCTCTTTTCAAAAGAGTAAGAGAGAACAGGCATGGTCTCCAGAGGATATTTCTCTTTTACATCAATGCTCAAATAGATATCAAAGAGATTGTTAAAGCGTACTCTATAAACCCATTGGTAGAATATGCTGAACCCGATTATATAGGATATGGCCATGCAGAACCCAATGATTCCTATTTCGGCAATCAATGGCACCTTAAAAATACCGGCCAGAATCCATCTGGTCAGCATGCTGGAACTCCAGGATGTGATACCCATGCCACCACCGGGTGGGACCTGGAGACCGGCAGCAGGGATGTAATAATTGGAATCCTTGATACAGGTGTGGATCTTGATCATCCTGACATTACTTCCACTCCTTCCAATACCACTACCAACCTATGGAAAAATTACGATGAGATTCCTGGCAACGGTATTGACGATGATGGCAATGGATATATAGATGATTACCATGGATGGAATTTCGTATCCAACAATAATAATCCTCAGGATGACCATGGACATGGCACCATCAATGCAGGTATTATAGGGGCAAGAGGGAACAATGGGACTGGAGTTTCAGGTGTTATGTGGTATGTCTCCCTTATGCCGGTTAAGGTTCTAGATAGCAATAATCGGGGATACTACTCGTGGTGGGCTCAGGGAATCCAGTATGCAGTTGACAACGGTGCCCGGGTTATAAATATGAGTATGGGAGGTACATCTGCGTCTTCTACGTTGCAGGATGCTGTAAATTATGCCTGGGACAATGGAGCTTTCATAGTAGCTTCCATGGGTAACAATAATTCGTATCAGATTCAATATCCAGCATACTATACCAATGTAATTGCAGTTGGTGCAACAGATAATGACGATGCACGATGTGTTCCCTCACCCTGGTGTTCCTTTGGAAGTAATTATGGAGAGTGGTTGGATGTAATGGCTCCAGGTTGCTGGATTTATTCAACAGCGTGGAATGATACGTATCAATACTGGTCGGGCACATCCATGTCTGCTCCTCAGGTTGCGGGACTTGCTGGACTTATCCTTTCCTTGAATCCTTATCTCACCAATGTAGATGTTAAAAGTATTATAGAAAACAATGCAGATGATCTGGGAGCTTCGGGTTTCGATATCTATTATGGTTACGGTAGAATCAATATTTACAACGCCCTTTCAGCCACTCCTTTACCTTCTGAATGGAAAGACGAAGATCAACTTACAGTACAGGATGGTGCTGCATCACTTGAGGCAGCGATAGCAGCTTGGGATTCTATGGTGCATGTGATCTGGAGTGATAATAGAACACCCAGAGGATTATATTATAAGAGAAGTATCAACGGTGGTATGAACTGGAGTGATGACACACTCCTTACCCAGTATACTGAAAGTTTCTTCTACTATTATCCAGAAATTGTGGCAGTTCATGAAACTTTACATGTGGTATTCATGGATAGAAGGGGCACAAACTCTGAGATTTATTACAAACGCAGTACAAACAATGGAGATGCATGGAGTGGAGATATACTGTTGAGTGCCCCTGACTCTGCTTCTCTCAGACCGGATATAGCAGTATCTGGAGAAAAAGTCTATGTGGTTTGGAAAAATGGTTTTAGAAGAAGCCTCGACGGTGGAGAGACCTGGCAATCCGTAGAATACGGTGCGAAGGGTGAAGCTATAGCTGCCTCAGGGGATATGATACATGTGGTTTATACTGAGTATGTGAATGATACACTACAAATCTTTTACCAGCGTTATAATGGGACAAGCTGGGAGGCACCTGTACAACTAACTTACTCAAAAGGGGCTAATTTTCCAGATATTGCTGCAGATGGAAGCAATGTCTATGTGATATGGTCGGAGAACATTGACGGTGATTCCTTTGAAGAGGAGATATTCGTGAAAAGAAGTGAGAATTACGGTGTGTCCTGGTATCCTGCGCGCAGGTTAACAAGGGCAGGGACAAGCGGTCAGAGTTTCTATTATCCAAGAATTTTGGCCCGCGATACAGTTTTTGCAGTCTGGTATGGCGATAGAGATGAGTATCTTCAGTATGAAGTATATTTCACATATTCTGTTGACTCTGGAAAAACATGGGCCCCTGTATTCAGGGTTACTCGTGACAGTTTCCTTTCAGAATTACCAGCAATGGCATACAGCAATGGGGCGCTACATTTAGTATGGGATAATCTTATAGGAAGTGGAAAGGAAATTTTCTACAGAAGGAGAGGAAGAATCACAGAAATTCAGGAGAACATCTCTAAGATTTCAGGAATTAAGGTTTATCCCAATCCATTTAATCACAACTTAGCCATACTTGTGCCTGCAGATTCGAAAGGAGTAGTGGAGATTTACAATGTAGAAGGAAGAAAAGTGAGAAGCTTAAAAGAAAAAGATTCGCTGCTTGTATGGGATGGCTCAGATTCATATGGAAGAAGATGTCCTCCAGGTGTATATATTATTATATACAGGTCTTCTAAAAATACATTGAAAACCAGGGTTGTAAAATGTAGATAATTTGCTTCAAGGTTTTCGTGCGAGGATAATCATTCTTCGAGATTTTTCACTGTATTCATTACCGTCAAAATCACCATAAGTGGTCACATATTCCAGTCCAGCTTGTTTAAGCAACCATGTAATTTCCTGATTAGTGTAAACACGGACAGAATGTTCTCTTCTATCAATGACTTCTCCCTTTTCTATAACAATTCTTTTGTTCGCAATGCGCATTTTTATCGGGTCTAGGGAGACATCTTCAAGAACATAAATGTCCCCGGCTGAATACCAGCTCTTCTTCACCATGTGTTTAAAAAGCATGAGCGGGTTGAAAAAATCCAGTAAAAATCTGCCCCCTCGTTTTAGTGCGTGGCATACACGTTTAAGGACGTCGAAATTTTCTTCATCGGAGAAATAACCCCAAGATGTAAACATATTAATTACAGCATCAAATTCGTCATGGAAGTCCATTGTTCGCATATCCGCTTGCATAAATTCCACATTAACTTTTTCATTCTCTGCTTTCTCCCTTGCAAGTTCTATAAAGAATGAAGAATAATCTAGCCCGGTCACGTTATAGCCCCTTTTAGCAAGTTCAATAGAGTGTCTCCCAAATCCACAGGCAAGATCAAGAATCCTCGCGCCCTTTTCAAGATTTAAAGCCCTCTCAATAAAGTCCACCTGCTTAAGGGTTAACTCCTTTCGGCTTGAGTGAGGGTAAATTCTGAGGTAAATCTCATCAAAATAATCCTTCCACCAATCTTTCATATAAACCTCCTGTAAAAATTTTATAGAAAAGCAGAGAGTGTAGCAAATATATTGCATTTATCTTTTCTACTGTGTAATATATATCCATTATGAAAAAAATTAAGAAAGTAAGAGAGGTAATGTGGACAGATGTAATTGTGTGTAAAAAAGAAACCAGTCTCAAGGAACTACTTGAGAAATTTAAAGGTTTCCATACATTTCCTCTTGTTCCAGTGGTTGATGATGAGAATAAGCTGGTAGGGGTAGTGCGAATTGAAAATCTTATAGATGCTTTTCTCCCATATGATAGGGAGTTGATAAGATACACACCCTTTATTGATGAATTCTGGGACGAGGATATATTTGAAGCCAAAATTGCACCGGAGATGGGAATTTTAGTGCTTGTTGAAGATATCATGGATTACAGATTCGACGCAATCGACGCAGACGAAGATATTAAAAAAGCTTACAAATTAATGAGAATGAACAATAGATGTCATCTTCCCGTGGTGGAAAAGGGAGGTGAACTTGTTGGTATAGTGGGGATTTTTGATATTATACGGGAAGTTTTTAGAATGCAGGGGGTCATAGATTGATTCTGGACCCTGTTTTGAGTTTAGGGATTATTCTCATTCTTGGGTTTTTTTCAGATAAAATTGCAGATTTTTTTCATATTCCCCATGTCACAGCTAACCTCCTTCTAGGGATTTTGATAGGTATAGAACTACTTGATCCCTTAACTCATCATCTACTGCGGGCTTCGGGTTTTATCTCAAATATAGTGCTTGGTCTTATTGCCTTCAGCATTGGTCAGAGTTTTTATTACAAAAGATTCAAAGCTATTGGTAAACAGATTATTCTTATATCTCTCTTTGAAGCAGGTTTTGCTTGGATAATAGTTACCCTTACTTTTCTTCTTATACTCAGGAAACCGTTCTATCTTTCGCTCATTTTCGGCTCAATTGCTTCTGCCACTGCCCCTGCAGCAACGTTGATGGTCATAAGACAACTAAAAGCAAAAGGAATTTTCACAAATATGCTTATGGGAGTGGTGGCAATTGATGACGCCTGGTGCCTTATCATATTTTCTTTTTCATTTGCAATATCAAAAGCTCTGTATCTCCATGCCTCTCAGGGTTTACATATCCTACTTATAACGCTTAAAGCTTTTCTGGAAATTGGAGGCTCAGTTATCCTCGGGGCTCTTGTGGGATTGCTCTTTATAAAATTCTCCAAACTGATAAAAACACCAGGAGGCAAGGAAATATTTACTCTCGGGTTTGTATTTTTCACTGTAGGCATTGCTGCGCATATGCACTTTTCTGTATTATTAGCCAGTATGGCCCTTGGAAGTGTGGTGGTGAATTTTCACAGGAATTATTCTACTTTTTACGAGTCATTGAGAGGGGTTGAACCTCCTCTCTATTTGTTATTCTTCGTGCTCGCAGGTGCAAATCTTGAGATCGCATCTTTAAAAAATTTAAGTATTATCGGGTTAACATATCTTATAATAAGGGTTGTTGGAAAATTATTGGGTGCTTATGTAGGGGGTACTTTAAGTAAAGCTCCCAAAAAAGTTAGGAAATATCTTGGTTTTGGACTTGTTCCTCAGGCAGGAGTAGCCCTGGGTGTGGCTCTGATTGCCAAGGCTGAATTTCCAGAAGTGGGAGGGATGATCTTGGATACAATCATTGCAACAACCGTAGTATATGAACTTGTTGGGCCTATATTAACTCAATTTGCCTTAGTAAAAAGCGGAGAGGCTGTGATTCCAGAGAAGTGAAATTTCAAGGCATCATACTATTCCTGTTGCAACAGGGCAAATTACCTTTAGACTTCGGTATTGTCTTTTCCCCCGCATCTCAAATGCCCTCATTTTAAGATGAAAGTTTTCCAGAGTTCCTGAGATACTATCATCAACATTATGCTGCCATTCAACGTCTCTCTCCTTTTCATTTATTGCTATAATTATATACACGTTTCCTTCTTCCATTCCTGCAATGTCATCCGGTGAGGGAATGGGCAGAGCCTTCACATCCTTTAATTGTGTATGTGAGTGAAAATCTCCGATAATTTCCACTCCCAGTTGCAGAGAACTAATAAGTTCCTTTATTCGGGCTTCCCTCCGGGGATTAGGTTTTATATGGTAGGGGCTCCTTTCCGGTGTTACTAAAGGTATTGCGTATTCCACCGTATATCCAGTTTCTGTTCTGTAACCCAGCAGAATGCCATATGTTTCTAGTTTAAAAGTTTCTGCTGCCGAGACTATCATATTAAGAAAGGCCCCATCTTTTATTAGCACCTGCTTTTTCATGTTTTTTTAAGCCTGATTACAAAGGTAGTCTCTATAAAAGGTTCACTTTTTTTAAGGAAAATTTCTCCTTTATGTATATCTTTCACTATTCGCTTTGCAACGAGCAGACCAATTCCCCATCCTCTCTCTTTTGTGCTGAAAGATTCTTTGAATATATTTTTTATAAATTTCCTTGGAATTCCATGTCCATCGTCAGATATGTGTAATTCACACATTTCTTTGTTTGATATGCATCTCAACCAGATACGACCTCCGGGCTTCCTGGCCTCATAGGAGTTTTTGATGAGATTTTCTATTGCCCAGGAAAGTAATTCAGGATCACCTAGGACAGTGCAGTCAGAAGAAGCCTCAATAGAAACATTTATGTCTCTGAGAAATCTCTCTTTTGATTCACTGACAACTTCCTCTGCCAGTTTGCATAATGCTATTTTCTCCAGAGTGGGTTCACCTCCGACCCTGGAGAATCTCTGCAGAATGGATTTTAACCTTGCTAGATCCTTCTTTGCACCCTTTATGACTTTTTCGTCCACTATGCCCCTCTCCATGAGCTGGAGCCATCCAAATAAGGCTGAAACCGGCGTTCCCATCTGATGAGCCAGTCCTTTGGCAAAATTGACCCAGAGATTCTCGATCTCGTAAGAGTGTATTGTCCTAGCTGCAGATAGTAAACCGAGAAATGTGATAATTCCTATTCCAAAAAGAATTAATGGTAGAAGCTTGATGTATGTTGTGAAGCCAGGATATCCATAATAGAGATATCCCACTACTTTTTCTCCCTTTTTGATTTCTATGGGTTCCCGTTGGGACTGTAATTTCCCCAGCCAGTATATTACCTTTCTGTAGCCAGGATCATCTTTCAAGAGGTCCGGCCTGAAAAGCATTTCTAGGGTATAATTTTCAACAGGGATTCCTATACCTTCCCAGGCCATTGGTAATCCCACTTCGTTGGTTATAATTACTGGAAAATTAAGATCTTTAATAACATCCCTTATAAGAAGATTAACATCCTTTGATTCTACTGCTGTTATTATCAAACCTGAAAGTAATCTCGCAGCAACCTGGGAGGTTTTATCTACCTCGCGATTAATCCTGTTGACCACCGGAGTGAGAACCAGGAATGATGAGATGAGAAGAAAGGATAGAACAAGAAAAACCTTATAATTCAGCACCTTCATGATGTGTAGAGAAACTGGGTATCATATAGTTTTTTGTAAAGTGAGCACCTTGAGTAGATCTCACTGTGTGGGCCTACGTCGATTATCCTTCCAGCATCCATCACCACAATCTTGTCAGATTCCAGCACAGTGGATAATCGGTGGGCAATAATTATGGCGGTTCTGTCTTCCAAAAGATATTTTAGGGCTTTCTTAATCTTCTCCTCACTTTCTGAATCAAGGGCTGAAGTGGCTTCATCAAGAATTAGAATATCAGGCTTTTTTAGTATTGCTCTTGCTAGGGCTATTCTCTGTCTCTCGCCACCTGAAAGTGTAACCCCTCTCTCTCCAACCTCTGTATCATATCCATGAGGTAGGTTTCGAACAAAATCATCCACAAGTGCCAGTCTTGCTGCCTCCAGTACTTCCTCTTCGGTTGCGTCAGGCCGTGCATACAGAATATTTTCTTTAACCGAGCCTGAGAAGAGGAATACATCCTGGGTGACTATTGCGATTTTTTCTCTGAAAGAGCGGTAGTCATATTTTTCAAGTTCTATATCATCCAGTAATATTTTGCCACTTAAAGGTCGGTGGAATCCTATAATGAGGTCTACCAGGGTTGTTTTTCCAACTCCCGAAGGTCCCACCAGTGCAACCTTTTCTCCCTTCTTTATGACAAGATTAATATTCTTTAGTGAGAATCCATTCCCGGTATTATATTTGAAATTCACATTTTTAAGTTCAATTGCTCTTTTTAAACCCTCAAATTTTATTGTTCCAGTCCATCTATATTCGGGGAGGTCCAGAATGGAGAATATTCTCTTACTCGCAGCTGCTCCCTCCTGTATGTATACATTTATCTGAGTGAGATGTTTTAGAGGAGACATGAGGGAAAGAGCAGCAGCGAGAAAGACGAAGAATCTGTCAGGAGTGAGAGTATGAGCCTGGAAAATTAGATAACCTCCGTACATGAGTAAAATCGCAGCAACACCTGCAGTAAGGAATTCTGTCAGTGGAGAGGCCAGTGCACCAAGATACTGAAATCTAAGGGAAGCCTTGTAATAATCACGGGTTTTCTTTTTAAATTTCTCGGTCTCCCTTCTTTCTGTTCCAAACCCCTTGACCACCTTAATTCCCGATAGAATTTCAAATAGATGTGCGCCTATATCCGCCATCTTCTCCTGGGTTCTCCGCGATCTTTTCCGCAATTTTTTGCTCAGTGCACTTATGATACCAAGGGAGATGGGGATTACAAGGAGCGAGAATAGACTGAGCTGCCAGCTCGCCAGAAAGGCGAGAGTGAGATATGCCAGTGCAGTAAAGGTTTCCCTAATAGCCACATAAATCCCATGGGTCAAGGCGGTTTTGACAAGAGTTATATCATTAATAAAGTGTGAGATTAAAGCACCTGAATTGGTTCTATGGAAAAAGGAAAGTGGGAGATTCATTATTTTACTGAATAAAGTATCCCTTATGTCCTTGGTAATTTTCTCCTGAGCAATAGTACCGGTCAATTTTTGCATATACGTTACCAGTGCTTTTACAAGGTAAATAAACACGATGAGAATTGCAAGATTCTTTACCCCCGTGAGGGCGGGAACTTGAAGAATGTATCTGTTAAGTAGTGGTCCTATAATTGGAAGACTTTTCTCAGAATAAAGGGGAGCATTGTTGTGGTAGAAAAGCATTCTGAGGATTGGCGAAAGCATACCCAGAGAAATACCGTTGAGAAGAGAATATAAAACCATGGAAATAAATGCCAGGGAAAAAGGAATGATATTCCTTTTCACAAACTTTAATAATCTGTAGTAATCCCTCATTTTGCCGTCCCGACAAGTTGACTCATCTCTTTTAAAGGATCCTTACGTTCACGTTTCAAATATTTATCTTCCCTTATCAGAAAGTTGAATTCATTCCTTAAAAGATAAGTTTTTACTTTAAAAACTCGAGCAGGCCAGAGAAATATAGAATTTTCGCTCACAAAGAGGTCACTTATGGAAAGCAGAGCAAGTTTTTCTTTTATCTCCAGCATGCGGGTGACAGAATTATCCATGAGGGTTACCCTTCCATTATTTAGCCTGTTGAATACTGGCTTGAGATTTTCGAACTTTTTAACGGATATATCCAGAAAAAGAAGCAGGTTTTCTTCCTTGTGTCCATGGTATTTAGCAAATTCCCATGCACGGGCTTTTTCCTTTTTTGTAATCCTCAAGGGGGGACTTGTGATTGGTACGTTAAAAGTGGTGAGAAGATTGGAGTACATCTGTTCTATATTCTTGGTAATGGGGTGGAACACGATATTATAATTTGCTGGTTCATCGTCACTTACGGCAATTTTAAGCTCTGGAGTGAATACCATCTTATGCCAAGGAGATTCTGGATAATTAAAATCGAAGAGGATATCAATCTTTTCTCTTTTATTAATCCTTTCTAGTATCTTTTTTTTATCTTTGGAATTTTCTATCACCACGGAGTCTTTAATGAAATATCTGAAGAATATCTCAAAATCTTTTTCGATGATGAATAAATGCGGTTTCTTTTTGAAGTAGTGTGCTAGTGAATACATAGCCGGTATGGAAAGTGAAAAGAAATGAGGTGTATCTGGAGCAATCACAAGCACGCGTTTTTTTTCATCAAGTTTACAACTGAAATTGAACTCCTTGTGCACAACTCGCTGTTTCCAAAACATTTGTTAATAATAAATTAGAGATACCATATTTTCAAGAGCAGTTCTATATATTGATTGGAAAAAACCTGTGCAAGGTGTTAATATTTAGTCATGGGCAAGAATAGAGCTCCCATTAGACGTTTTGGAACATTTAATGGAGTCTTTGTTCCCACCATATTATCTATATTTGGTGTGATACTCTTTTTAAGGCTCGGTTGGATTGTCGGAAACGCAGGCCTCATTAATGCACTTTTTATTATAGTACTAGCGGTTTCCATTTCTCTTGCCACGGCTTTGTCTCTTTCTGCGGTTTCCACCAACAGAGAAGTTGGGGTAGGGGGCGTCTATAATATTATATCCAGGAGTCTTGGTCTCGATATCGGTGGTGCAATTGGAATTCCTCTCTATTTCTCTCAGGCGATTTCCGTAGCTTTCTATATTATAGGTTTCACTGAATCCCTCACTGGTATCTTTCCGGATATGAATACCAAGATAGTAGCATTTCTCATTCTCATAATTTTTTCCCTCATAGCATTTATTGGAGCTGATTTTGCTGTAAAGATTCAGATAGGAATATTTGGAATTCTCATTATGAGTATATTTTCCTTTCTCATTGCCCCATCATGGTCTCCTCTGAAAATGAATCTATCCCCCCACTATATGTCCGGCCAGAGTTTCTGGTCAGTCTTTGCCATCTTTTTCCCGGCAGTTACAGGCATCACTGCTGGTATCAGTATGTCAGGTGAATTAAAGAACCCCCAGAAAAATATTCCTCGAGGAACACTTCTCGCTATAGCTGTTAGTTTCCTTGTTTACGTTGCCATTGCCTGTAAACTCACAGCTGTGACCTCATTTGAAGTGTTACAGAAGGACAAATTGGTTATGGTGCACAGGTCCCTTTTCCCTCCACTTGTCTATGCAGGTATCTGGGCTGCTACCCTTTCATCTGCACTTACCTTTGTGGTTGGTGCTCCCAGAACCTTACAGGCTCTGGCTATGGATAGAGTCGTGCCCTCTATACTTGCTCACCCTCTCGGTTCAGGAAAGAATGAGCCTCGAGCAGGGATCATTCTGAGTTTTGTCATTGCATCCTTATTTATATATGCTGGTACTTTAAATGGTGTGGCAACAATAATTTCGATGTTTTTCCTTCTTACCTATACAATCACAAATCTTGCCCAGGGACTTTCTGCTCTTGTTGGAAATCCAAGTTACAGACCTACATTCAGAGTACACTGGATGATATCCTTTGCAGGAGCCGCTGCGTCCTATTCAGTTATGTTTCTTATAGATACACCCAGCACCATTGTGGCTTCAGTATTAATAGCATTAATTTATGTTTTCCTTAAAAGACGGGAACTGAATCAGACTTGGGGTGATATAAAATCTGGTTTCTGGACCAGTCTTGCAAGATTCGCTCTTTTGAAACTTGACCAGTACGAACTGGATCCTGAAAACTGGAGGCCAAATATTATGGTTTTCAGTGGTGATCCTGCAGAGAGACCATATCTTGTTAAACTAGCGAACTGGTTAAGCAGAGGAAACGGGATTGTGACACTTTTTAATATCCTAAGAGGGGATGTGGAAGAATTGCATAAAGAGAGATTCAAAAAACTCAACGAACTCAGGGGATTTATTCTACAAAATAAGCTTCCTATATTCCCCGAGGTTGAAATAATAAATGAATCAGTGGAGGGTATATCCGCCATTGTCCAGGCACACGGCATTGGCCAGCTTTATTCCAATGTAGTACTTTTTGGCTGGGGAACGGATTCTGAGAAGAAAATTACCCTGGCTCGACTGGCAAGAAATCTTGTTCTACTTAAAAAAGACTTCCTGATTTTGAAATACGATAAAACCAGAGAATTTGGAAATTATAAAACCATAGATATATGGTGGGGAGGAAAAGGAGGAAATGGAAGTCTTATGTTGCTCCTGGCTTATATTTTGAAACTAAATGATGAATGGAGAAATGTAAAAGTTAGGATTCTCAAGGTGGTTGCTGATGAATCTTTGAGAGAGGATGCGTTCAGGAGAATTACAGAATTAATGGAATCCGCTCGTATTGAAGCGGAGCCAGTGATTCTTGTAAGAGAAAATCCTGGTGAAAGTGTAGTTGGGCTCCTGAGTGAATTTTCGGTACTTTCGGATCTTACTATCATAGGTATGGGGCTCCCGCTGAGGGGAAGGGAGGAAAAATTTGTGGAAAGAGTTGATTCCTTGGTGAGTCCCCTTGGAACCGTACTTCTTGTAAGGAGTGTGAATGTAAAGGAACTTATATAGCTGAAGTTTTAAAAACTATTAAGGGAATAAATTAGGCCGCAGACGAATGATTGTTTACTAGGTTGAACACAATATCAGGCCGGTTGGTTGAAATCCCATTAAAATTCTTATTTATTAGATTTTTGAGAATATTTACTCTATCCTCTGCCCATGAAATAACTCCATAACCCATATGCTGTAAATATGCAACATATTCCGCATCTATAAGATCATCCGGTTCTGGACTTCTTGACTCATAGCATGGATGAAAATAATCTGCACCTAGGGATTTTAAAATGGGGAGGGGATCTAAAATTACATCTCCCATAAGAACAGATGTTTTAATTCCTGTATCATACTCCTTTACCTTTCTTAAAACCAAATGGTCAAAAGAAGCAATTACTACAGAAGGAAAGTCTTTTACTTTGTCAACAAGGGTTTCCACAATTTTTCGATCCTTCACTTCTATATAAAGCCCGATTACATTCGCAAAATTCTGGACAATCTCATCCAGAGTGGGTATCCTCTGGTTATTACCGATGCGTATTGCCTTTGCTTCGTCCAGGTTCATATCTTTTAAGAACTTTCCATCTATGGTATAGTCGTGGTAAATAACAAGATGTCCATCCTTAGTCCGATTTACGTCGAATTCAATAAAGTCAGCCCCACATGCTATGGCTTCTTCAAAGGCTTCAAAGGTATTTTCGCAAAATTTACCCGAAAACCCCCTGTGGGCTATTATGAAGGGCTTCTTTGTGCCCTGTGTTGCCTTTGTCAGCTTAATATTCAAGTAAATAACACCTTCGTTATTAAGGGTAAAATTATCATATAAATATCACGCAAGGTCAACCACATTAAAAGTTTGAATTTTTCCAGTCTCTTCTCTCACATTTGAACAAACCTGTTTTTTTCTATAAACTTGTTAAAAAGGAGGGTAGTCATGGTCCGTTTTAATGGGGTTAAGGTTACTTGGTATGGTCATTCAGCATTCAAACTTGAATCTCCCCACGGTAAGGTTATTCTTATAGATCCATGGATAAGCAATCCCGAAGCTCCCAAAAATACCCGGGAGATGCTGGATAGAGTAGATTTGATCCTTATTACTCATGGCCACGGGGATCATATAGGTGATGCAGTATCGCTTGCTAAGGAATTCGACGCCACCTGTGTAGGTATTTACGAAATTGCAAATTATCTTTCTTCCAAAGGAGTTAAAAACACTCTGGGTATGAATATAGGCGGTAACTATAATTTTGGTGATATCAAAATTTCCATGGTTGAAGCCTCACATTCTTCCACTGCCTACGAAGGAAATACACCTGTACCACTTGGTAACCCTGTGGGTTTTGTTATTACATTTAAAAATGGTTTCAAGGTATATCACATGGGTGATACTGGCCTTTTTGGTGGGTTATCTGTTATCGGAGAATTTTATAGGCCAAACCTTATATTGATTCCAATTGGAGACCTCTTTACTCTAGGTCCTGAAGAGGCAGCCTATGCTGTGAAACTTATAAGACCAGAATACATAATTCCCATGCATTATAAAACTTTTCCGCCTCTGACAGGAACTCCTGAAAAATTTCTGGAACTTCTAGGTAAAGAATACAAGGATAAAGTTATAGTATTAAAACCCGGAGAAACAGCAGAATGAAAACCGGCATATCTTATTTCGGAGTTAGAAACCCCCGCCATGTAAAAAAAGACCTCGAAGAAATCAAACAGAACAATATTACCTTCGTAGTTCATACCTTTTCCGAGAACGATAAAGAGTATTACCTCGATACAATGAAGGAGATCGTGAACCTCACCCAGGAGATGGGACTGGAGGTCTATATTGATCCTTGGGGTGTGGCTCGAATTTTTGGGGGAGAAGCGTATTCCAAGTTCATTGCCATGAATGATGATGCAAGGCAGCTAACAAAGGAAGGGAAAAAGGGTTATGGAGCTTGCATGAACAATCCTCTGACAGAGAAATTCATAGGGGAGTGGCTTGAAGCTGCAAGATATATTGGAGCAGATTACATCTTCTGGGATGAGCCTCATTTTTCACCCTTTACCAATAAGGAAGGATGTTTCTGCGATATATGCAGAGATATTTATGAAAGAGAGAGGGGTGGTGACTTGCTGAAAGCAGGTTCTGAAGAACTCAGATGGATGAGGGGATATACTAAACTCAATTTTTTGAAAAAGATGATAAGAAAGGCCCATGAAATGGGCATGAAAAATGCACTGTGTGTACTGCCCTATGACAGAGATGTGGATTGGGAAAACCTAGCAGGAATTCCGGAGCTTGATGTCTTTGGGACAGACCCTTACTGGTTCATGCTGAAGGATGATTTTGAAGAGGAGACAAGAAATTTTGCTAAAAAAGTGGCAGAACTTTCAAAAAAATATGGTAAGGAGGGGCAGATCTGGATCCAGGGATTCCGTGTAAAGAGTGGTGAGGAATGGAAAGTCAGAAGGGTGGCGGAAATTGCCTATGAAGAGGGTATCAGAAATCTCGCTTCGTGGAGCTTTAGGGGCACGGAGTATATGTCCTACATTAGAAGTGAAAACCCCGAACTTGTATGGAAAACACTGGGAGAGGTGTACGGAGAACTCCTCGAGAAAGACGGTAATCCATGAAAAAATTTCTCGGTGGAGATATAGGTGGCTCCAAGGCTGATCTGGTACTTCTGGGTGAGGCGGGAGAAATAATTAAATTTGTACAGGCAGAAGGTATAAATTTCCAAATCGGCCCTGAAAGATTTATTGAAAATTTGAAAGAGCTTCTATACAGACACAATTTTTCTGATTTTGAAAGGGGCGTGGTGGGTGTTGCAGGGATATACAGAAAGGAGGAAAAGTCTGAACTGGAATCCCAATTTCCCCGAATAAAATTTCTAAGTGATGTGGAGATTCTGCTTCATGGAGAATTCAGGGAAGAGCCCGGAATGGTTGTAATTGCAGGCACAGGCTCTATAATTGCTGTGAAGGACAGTGCTGGAAATATCAGAAGATTTGGTGGTTATGGTTATCTCCTGGATGATGTGGGGAGTGGTTTTCTCATAGGGAAAAGGGCTCTGATTGCAGCTGCACGAAGTGCAGAAAAACTTGGTCCCAGAACAACTCTGGAAGAAATTCTGCTTCGGTTTTTTGAGAAAGACAATTTTGTGGATGTGGCTCCGGTGCTGTACAATGCCCCCTCTCCTCAAAGAATTATTGCATCCATAACTCCGGTAGTATTTAAGGAATATGGCCGTGATGAAGTAGCCACACAGATTATAGAAAATAGTATTCAGGAGCTGGTGAACATGGTGTCCAGTATTTACAAAAAATATGAGGGTGAAGTTACACAGTGTCTTCTTTCAGGAGGACTTTTCAGGGAGAAGATATATTCAGGGTTGTTCAAATCCTTCCTAGAGGAGAAAAGATACCCTCTTAAACTTGTTTTTGCAGCTAAACCGGCGGCACTGTATGCAGCAGAAATAGCAAAATCTGGATTATAGCAAGAGAAAATAATCCTGCTGCAACATCATCCAGTATAATTCCCATTCCACCTTTGGGTTTCTCGAAGATTTTTATAAAGCGCGGTTTATATATATCAAAGAATCTGAAAAGAATGAATGCCAGAGCAAATAAAAGTAAAGATCGCTTAAGAAAAAGGAGTGCAATGGCCATACCGCAGACCTCATCAATCACAATCTTTCTTGGATCCTCACCCCAAAGCTCCTCAAGATAACCTGAAATGTAAATTCCAAGTGGAATAAGGACAAGGGAGATCTCAAGAAGATTTATGGTACCGAAACCGGAAGCGAGATAGTAGAGAATCACGAAAATGAGGCTTGATATAGTTCCAGGTCCCACTGGAATATAGCCGATTCCCATGAAAGTTCCCGTAAGCTTGAAAATAAGGTCTTTTCCCCTACTACCGGTAATAAAAGCCATTAGAATACCGACCAGATCATAAAAAATATCAGTGATATCCGCCTGTCTCCCGGGGGATTGTGTCTGGGCAGCTTCAAGCAGGACACCAAAAAGAAGAGAAAATGTAAAGGCCTTGAGTTTACTTCTGGTGGTGTCATAAAGCATGAGGTAAAGATAGAAAAATCCTACGCCATGAAATAAAAAACTAAGGTCAAAATGAACAGGAAGTACTTTAACCTCAGGAATAAACCCCAAAATGAAAATAGCTACAATATAAAATATTAGACTCAGCCTATATTGTAATTCTTTCCTGACCAAACCATGAGCTCCTGTCAAGGGTCCTATACTGTATAGCCTCGGAGATATGATGGATCTCAATATCTTGTTTTCCTTCCAGGTCAGCAATTGTTCTTGCAACTTTAAGGACTCTGAAGTACGCTCTTGCAGAAAGTCCCAATCTTTCAATGGCGGTTTTAAGCAAATCCTCGCTATCATCATCGAGTTTACAAAATTCCTTTATCTCTCTGGGACCCATGTGTGCATTGCAGTAAATCCCCTTTCTTTCTTGAAATCTTTTAAGTTGGATCTCCCTTGCCACTTCCACTCGCTGTCTTATAGTACTTGAAGGTTCTCCCTTTGATTTTTTTCTCAATTCATCGAACTTCACTGCTGGAACTTCCACATGGATGTCAATTCTATCTAGTAAAGGTCCAGATATTTTAGAATGATATCTATGTATCATTCCAGGGGTGCAGGTACATTCATGGTAGGGATCCGTTAGATACCCACAGGGACAAGGATTCATGGCTGCCACGAGCATGAATCTGGCGGGATAGGTAACACTCTGTCTGGCTCTGGAAATCGTTACAAATCCGTCCTCAAGGGGCTGTCTCAAAACCTCCAGCACATTTTTATTAAATTCAGGAAATTCATCCAAAAACAACACGCCATTATGAGCAAGAGAAACCTCTCCAGGTCTGGGAATAGCGCCTCCCCCAATTAATCCAGCATCTGAAATAGTATGATGAGGAGCCCGGAACGGTCTTACCGCAACCAGAGGACTATCCTTTGGGAGTATTCCTGCCACAGAATGTATTTTTGTAGTTTCCAGAGATTCTTTGAGCGACATTTTTGGAAGAATGGTAGGAAGCCTTCTTGATAGCATTGTTTTTCCAGAACCAGGAGGTCCTATTAACAATACATTATGTCCACCCGCAGCAGCCACCTCCAGCGCCCTCTTTGCGTGTTCCTGCCCCTTTACCTCTTCAAAATCTACCTTTTCTATACGGGATTTCTCAAAGATGTCCTTAACATCTATTTTATAAGGCTCAATTGAAATCTGGCCATTGAGGTAATCCACTGCTTCCTGAAGTGTTTTCACAGGAATCACATCAACTCCTTCTACTATAGCAGCTTCCTCTCTGTTATCAAAAGGAACTATTATTTTGCCAAGCCCCTTTCCTTTGACCATCATGGCAATTGGAAGAACTCCTTTTACCCTTCTCAGAGAGCCATCCAGTGAAAGTTCACCGATTATCACATAGTCAGCAGAGGTGTTGATATATCCACTTGCTTTCAGTATCCCGATGGCGATGGGGAGGTCAAAGAGAGATCCCTCTTTTCTAATATCAGCAGGAGCCAGATTAACTGTGATCCGTCTCATAGGCAGTTGGAAGCCTGAATTTTTTAAAGCAGATTGCACTCTTTCTTTGGACTCTTTTACTGCACCCTCCGGTAAACCTACTGTAGTAAAGGAAGGCACTCCCGGTGTAAGATCCACTTCCACTTCAACAAGAAAACCATCCACCCCTATTACTGATGCAGCAAGGATCCGTGAAACCAACCGTTATTTACTCCTCTTTTTTCTCCTCTTTGGCTACGAACATCTTAAAGAACTCTATGGGAATGGGGAATACCACTGTGGAAGCATTCTCGGTAGAAATTTCCGAAAGGGTCTGCAGGTATCTTAACTGGATTGTGATAGGGTTTTTGGCGAGTATCTCTGCAGCTTCTGCAAGTCTTGTTGAAGCCTGAAATTCACCTTCTGCATTTATAATTTTGGCTCTTCTCTCTCTTTCAGCTTCAGCCTGCCTTGCCATGGCTCTTTGCATTTCTTGAGGTAAATCAACATGCTTTATTTCAACGGCGCTTACTTTTATTCCCCACGGGTCTGTCTGTTCATCGATGATCTTTTGAAGTTTGTGGTTCAGATATTCTCTTTGTGAAAGAAGTTCATCAAGTTCTGCCTCACCGAGAACGCTTCTCAGGGTTGTCTGTGCAAGCTGACTGGTTGCATACAGATAGTTCTCAACCTCAACAATTGCCTTGTCAGGTGCTACAACTCTAAAATACACAACCGCGTTCACTTTTACAGATACATTATCCTTGGTTATCACATCCTGTGGAGGAACATCCATCACTACAGTTCTAAGAGGAACCCTTACCATCTTATCGATAAAGGGTATGAGAATTATAAGTCCCGGTCCCTTCACCCCGATCAATCTACCCAGTCTGAAAATGACACCTCTTTCATATTCCCTCAGTATCCTGATCATTGAACCCAGCACAATTAGTGCCAGGATTACCCAAATTACATAACCTATCATGTATCAACCCTCCTTAGATTTTTTCTACCTTTACAAGGTTTGTGGTTCCTGGCTTCCCAAAGGGGAAGCCGCCTGTTATGACTATATAGTCGCCATCTCTGACCAGTTTTTTCTCCTTTAAATATTTTTTACCAAGCATCAGCACCTGATTTAAATCATTCAATTTTTCGACAAAAACAGGGTGAACACCAAAAGAAAAATTAAGAAAGTTGTAAACCTGTATATTCTCGGTGATTGCCAATATGGGAACATGAGGTCTGAGAGAAGATACTCTTCTTGCAGTTGCACCGGATGAGGTAGGCGTTATTATAGCCTTAGCGCCCAGTGTTATAGTGAATTTAAAAGCAGCATGGGCGATTTCACACTCCACATCTTTTTTTGCTTTAAAGGGAATGGGAATTTCCTCCCTCAATTTTTCGGCTTCTTTAATTATTTTTACCATAATTTCTACAGATTTAACAGGATTACTTGCAACAGCGGTTTCCTCAGAAAGCATAAGCGCATCACTCCCGTCAAGTACTGCATTGGCAACATCTGTTATTTCAGCCCTCGTGGGCAAAGGGTTTTCAAGCAATGATTTTAACATTTGAGTTGCAGTAATGACCGGTTTGTAAGATTGTCTGGACATGTATATTAGTTTTTTTTGAACTACAGGTATCTTCTGAAAAGGAATCTCCACACCGAGGTCTCCTCTTGCTATCATAATACCATCACACACAGAAAGAATTTCTTCAAAATTTTCTATTGCTTCTTTTCTCTCAATTTTTGCAATCACCGGAACAGTTTTCCCTTCCTTCTCGATTAATTCTTTTAATTTTAAAATATCCTCGCTGTTACGTACAAAGGACATTGCAATGGCATCAGCGCCGCTTCGGAGAGCGAAAGCGAGATCTTTTTTATCCTTCTCCGTAATCACCTCTATATCCAGATGTTCACTAGGGATATTCACCCCTTTCCCTTCAGATACCACCCCCCCTATCCGAACCCTAGTAATAACTTCTTTAGCTCTTTTATCTTTAACAATGAGTTCCACACTTCCATCAGCGAGCAGGATTCTATCTCCTATTCGCAAAGAATCAATTATTCCTTCAATAGAAGCATAAACTATCTCATCATTTCCTATTATCTTCTCTGTAGTTAGAATAAATTCCTGTCCCCTTCGGAGGACAATTTTCTTATCCTTTATTTTCCCTATACGAATTTTGGGGCCACCAAGATCGGCCAGAATGGCAACAGGGTATTTTGATTTAAGTCTATTCACCCAGTCGATTTTTTGCTTATGCTCTTCATAATTTCCATGGGAAAAATTGAAGCGAAAAACATTTACTCCAGCTTTAATCAATCTCTCGACCTTCTCCTCACTGTTAACAGAAGGTCCAATTGTAGCAATTATTTTAGTTTTTTTACTTGGCATCCGGCTTAATTTTAAATGTATATAGTAGGTAAATCAAGGAAATTGAGAATTTCCTAAAGTGCGATTTTTACTTCTCAGATCTCCCTATAACCCTGAATTCTGCTCTCCTGTTTATAGCTCTTTTTTCGGGAGAGATGTTAGGAACAGCAGGGACATCCTTTCCAAATCCTTTGATGATAATTCTTTCTTTCTTTATTCCATATCTTTCTATGAGATACTCCTTCACTGCTTCTGCTCTCTTTTTACTCAGAATGTAATTATATTCATCAGGGCCCTCCGGGGAAGCATGACCATCGATTTCAATTATTAAGTCGGGATGTGTAAGCAGATATTTTCCAACCTGATCAAGCAGCGGAAGATATTCTCTTTTTACTTTATAACTGTTGAAGTCAAAATATATAACCGGGAAAAAGAATTCAGTTTCTTCTTTTCTGTTCAAGAGCACCTCTACTGCAAGCGTGTCGTGAGTATGATCTCCTTTAATGAATATGTTATCGCCTTTAAAATCAGGTGCCCATATGTAAGCCGAATAAGTGCTATCCCGATTGAGATTTAGTGTAAGCATACCTGTTTCATTAGTTTCGAATGATTTTCCATGGAGACCTGGAAAGAAAACCTTTGCCTGGACAGGATTTCTCTCCTGATCTCTCACCTTAAGAAGTAAAGTGAAAAAATTTCTCTTAAGTTTTACTTCAATTCGTATATCTTTATTTCGACCTACTTTTATGAATTTCTTAACTGGACAATATCCATCCTTTTGAATCTTCAATTCATATACCCCGGGTTCAAGAAGTCCAAAATCCGCAATTCCTCTTTCAGTTTGTCGGTAATGATCGTCCAGCTTGCAACTCACTTTATCTATAGAAGATCCCGTTTGAGCATCAATGGTCAAGATTTTTACTCTGGAAAGGGCCGATTCTTTCATTACAATTTCAGATACATCTAAAGAGAGGTTGACAGAGTAAGAAGGAGTAAAATTCGGAAAAGGTGAGATAAACCCGTAATATTTATTGCTATTACCAGGTTTCACTACGTTAACGGTCCCTCTATGAAATAGGGGTATATCCATGGAAAAGGTTATGGAGGGGAAACGGCCGATTTTCATCATACTACCAAGAGTGATGAATACTGGAGCTCTTCCGAAGGTATCTGTGGTGAATTTAGAGTAGAAGAATTCTACGAAGGGACTGAGTACATCTACCTTATAAGACAGCGCAAAAGATCCCATATACAGGTTAGGTTCTGCTCCGGCAAATGGATACTGGTAACCGTTCCAGCCACCCATATTGAGATGCAATTCTGCCTTTCTCCATTTCTTGGAGAGTATAATAAACAAACCATAATCATAGGAATTGGAGGTGAAGTCCCTGAAGAGTCCGCCTTTAAAATTTTCGCCTGGTGTTGCAGAGTCGGGGTTCTCGACCCTCAAATCTCCCAGTGGGAAGGTCATAAAGGGCATGAATCCCAGATAAAAGGAAGTATCAAGTTTTTTTATCAATTTTATATTAATGAATATATCCCCCGGGCCCCTGCTGATGATATTACCAGTTTTTTTTCGTATTTCATCCATATGATATGGAACAACGAAGCCTGCATAAAACCAACTGGTAAAATATATACCCCCGCCGGTGATAATACTGGATGCATAATACTTGACTGAATCTGAATTTTTATACCAAATAGAAGCCCTAGGAAGGAGAATCTTTAAAGATCCGCCTATCTTGGGAGCGACTTTTTCGACCCTTACACCTGTATTTCCTCCTGAAAAAATAAATTGTGCAGATAAAATACCTGGGAGCAAAACTGGAAAATATCTGGATAGTTTCACATATTTAAATTTAAGCCATTGAACCATTGCTGTCAAGAGGTTTATAATTTCACAATGACGATATCCATGGAAAAGAATATAAAATACTGTCCCCATTGTGGAGGAAGACTGGAAAAAAGATATCTGGAAGGGAAGGAAAGGTATTACTGTCCCTCATGTGACAAAGTAATTTATCAAAATCCTGTACCAGTTGTCTTGGCGGTGGCTTATAATAGCAAAGGCGAAATACTACTTGTAAAGAGAAGAGTGGAACCTGAAAAGGGGAAATGGTCTCTCGTAGCTGGGTTTTTAGAAGTGGATGAATCTCCAGAGAAGGGGGTGCTACGGGAACTCAGGGAAGAGGCAGGGTTAGCCGGGAAACTGGAGAAATTATTAAATGTTTATTCCCAAGATAGTCAGAGATATGGGAGTATAATAGCAATAGCATATATTGTAAAAGTAGATGGAACTCCGATGCCCGGTGACGATGCCGAAGATGCAAGATTTTTTAAGACCGAAGATATTCCTTATCTCCCTTTTGAATCACATAGGAAGGCCCTTATGGATGGTCTCAAAGAAATCATGAAAAACAGAACCCCATGATACTTGCACTCGAAGTCTAACCACCTTAAAATTATACACTTACAAAAGGAGGGAAAAATGGTTGATCTCCATGTGGTAAGAATAGAAAAAAAGGATGAACATAATATTATTCTAGGCCAAGCACATTTTATAAAAACTGTTGAAGATCTCTATGAGGCTCTTGTTACTTCAGTTCCAGGTATAAAATTTGGCCTTGCCTTCTGTGAATCGTCAGGTCCCAGGCTAATTAGATTTACGGGTACCGATGATGAACTTGTAGAACTTGCAAAAAAGAATGCAATGAATATCGGTGCAGGACATAGTTTTATAATTATTCTGGGTAATGCTTATCCCATAAATGTATTAAATGCAGTTAAGATGGTTCCAGAAGTTGTGAGAATCTTTGCGGCCACAGCCAATCCTGTTGAGGTGATAGTGGCGGAGACCAAAAGCGGCAGGGGTATTCTGGGTGTAATAGATGGGGGTAAGCCACTCGGCTTTGAAACGGACGAACACATAAAAGAAAGAAAAGACCTTCTGAGAAAGATAGGATATAAACAATAGATGAAGAAGATAATTCCTTTATTATTTTTCCTATTTACTGGTTGTGCATCACTTTTTCTGAATGAATCCAATATACTGGTTCCGGAGGTAAAATTTACCTTTGATGATTTTTACTATGAAAATGGAATAGAACCCGATGAAGGTCTGGTGGAGGGTTATGCAGATTCTTTAATAAGAGAAGAGACCAGAGAGGTTGAAATAGCACTTAAAAGAGAGTTGGCAGTATTTGGTCTCGTGCTTTCAGAGAGAGAAAAAAGGGATATAGCCAAGTGGGTAAGACATTATTCTACAAAAGGAAGGGGCAGAGTAATAAGGGCTCTAAAACGCGGTAAACCTTATCTTCCCCTTATTGAGGAAAAATTGAGAGAGTATGGTTTACCCGAAGAACTGAAGTATTTGCCCATCATTGAAAGCTCTTTTAAGGTGGAAGCAAGATCGAGAAGACGAGCCATAGGTATCTGGCAGTTTATGGCCCGGACTGCAAGGAAGTACGGACTGAAGGTGGATTGGTGGATTGATGAACGTTATGACCCTATATATTCTACAGATGCTGCCTGTAAGTATCTGAAGGCTCTTTATGAAATGTTCGGGAAATGGGATTTTGCCATAGCAGCCTATAATGTTGGCGAGGGTAAAATCCTTAAATGGAAAAAAAGGAAAAAAGCTGATAACTTCTGGGATATAAAGAGATACTTACCGAAAGAGACTCGAGGATATGTACCCGCGTATTTTGGGCTACTTGTCTTTTTGCACGAAAATTACGATATTTTACAAAATATAGATAATGATCCTTTTGAATTCGATTCTGTAAAAGTGCCCCGGCAGGTGAATGTTAGTCTATTGGCGAAGTGGGCAGGAATTTCTTTGAAAGAATTCCGAAAACTAAATCCACGATTTAGAAGATGGGCAACACCTCCCTATTTAAAAAACTTTTATGTGAGAATACCTAAAGGTAGGCGAGATGCATTTATAGCTAAAATGAATAGTACTCCAAAGAGTAAATGGTACAGGGCATTGGCTCATCGAGTTAGGAAGGGGGAGACCTTGTCTCACATCGCCAGGAGATACGGAGTCTCGGTGAGAGCGTTGATGATAGCGAACAATATAAAGAATCCCAGAAGATTGAGAGTAGGGAAAGTATTGGTAATTCCTTATCCTGGAACCCGTGCTCATGCTTCTGTAAAGAGGGCTTCATCCAGAAAGAGTAAAAAGGTTCCACCTGGAGCTCAGGTATATATTGTTAAGCGTGGAGATACACTCTGGGATATTTCCCGGAAATTAAAGGTATCAATTTACAATATAAAAAAATGGAACAATCTTATATCATCCCGCATTAAACCAGGGCAAAGGCTGATAATATATAAATCCACCAGTTCTTAATAATGTATGTCTTATAACCTTATAGAGCCAATTTTATTTATTCCAGAGGCTCAAAATCTGCTTTAGGTGCTCCACAGACAGGACATACCCAAGTATCTGGTAAATCTTCAAATGCAGTACTTGGATTTACTCCATTATCTGGATCCCCTACTTGAGGATCATATATGTATCCGCATATTGTACACTTATACTTTTTCATGGTTCACCTCTCAAATTTTTTGTTTTTTATTCTAAGTTTTTTCAACAAAAGGCTATGAGATCTTCTTTTAGCTTTATGCAGCCTTATTCTACTTTTATTTCTCTGGAATTTTCCCAAACACCGTGTATATTACAGTATTCCAGTGCATACAGAATTGCATTTTTATCCAATTTCATTTTAAAACTAACCTGAGGCTCTGCAAAAGTAGGTCCAAGGTCAAAGGTTGCAATATGAACAGGATTGTTGGGCCTTCCCTCTAGTTCAGCAAATACCTGAATCCATTTGATATGATGCTCCACAGTGTTGGGATGTGGAACTTCTTTACCTACAGTTATTGTGACCTCAAAAAGTTCTCCCGCCCTTACTTTTTCGGGTATTTCTATATGTGGTGTATGTTTTTCTTTTGCCTCCTTTTCAGGAGGTGTCAGTATTTCTCCAAACCTCTTCATGATAATCCTCCTTATATCTTTTTCTTTCCCTCTTCCGTGATGATATATTTGCCCTTAATCGGACTATTTACCAGTCCCCGGGACTTGAGTCCCCTTAATTTACCCGTGACCTTTGGAGTTGGGAGCCCTGCTGCCTTGGCAATTTCACCACAACCAGCTGGTTCTTTCATATTAGAAAGAGCTTTTAGTATTTTTATCTGAATCTCATCTAGATCTTCAGATTTTTTTCTTCTGCAAGGCATAGTTATCCTCCTTTTAGAATTTTATAAATTTGTCTTTGGGTAGACCGCACACGGGACATTTTTCAGGTGCTTCTCCCTCTGCAGTATATCCACATACTGGACAAATATAAATATTCCCTATTTCAATATCCTTTCCTTCATCAACTTTTTGTTTCGCTTCAGTGTACATGGCTGCATGTATTTTTTCGGCCTCAAGGGCATAAGTAGTACTCTGTATAGCGCCTTTCTCCCCCTGCATTTCTGCTACATGCTTATATACAGGATACATTTCTTCAACTTCAAAGGTTTCACCGTCAATCCCTGTTTGTAAATTTTCGGAAGTGGAAGATATTTCTCCCAGCTCACGCCAGTGATTTCTGGCGTGTACAAATTCAGCATAGGCTATAGCTCTGAACAGTCTCGCAACATTCGGGTATCCCTCTTTCTCGGCCTTATCAGCGAATATTAGATATTTCATATGTGCCATACTTTCTCCACAGAATGCATCGCGGAGATTTTTTTCTGTCATTTTGTGCATATTGCACCTCCTGATAATGTTTTTTATTTTTTGCAAATAATTATCATATATAATCACTTTTGTCTATTTTAAGTTTATTGTAAAGATTTGTCAAGGAAATATTTGAAATACTTGATTTATACTACATTATAGAGAATAATTATCAAAATGGAAAAATATCGGCAAACTAAACAAAGAAAGTTGATTTACCAAGTTCTTTTAGCTGATAAGTCTCATCCTTCGGCAGAGGAAATTTATAAAAAGGTAAAGAAGCTAAAACCAGATATAAGTTATGCCACAGTTTACAGAAATCTAAAAACATTGAAAGCACAGGGAAAAATAAAAGAATTAAAATTTGAAGGAGAAGATTTTTCCAGATTTGATGCCAATACCAAGCCACATTATCATTTTAGATGTCTCAAATGTGGAAGAATTTATGATATTGAAGTGCCCCCACTTAAAGACTGTGAGAAACTCGTAGCTCAGCTGAGCGGTCATGATATCTATTTCCACGAGATATTTTATTTTGGGATATGTAAGATCTGTAAAGAATCCTTTAAAAAACAGGTTTAATCAATTAAAATTTATCTTATGGAATGGAAGGACATTGCCACAAAGTTTGGGACGCCATTCTATTTATACGATGAGCAACAAATTGTCAAAAATATCGCTATAATAAGAGAAGCTCTAAAGGGTGTTTCACACCGGATAATGTACTCCCTGAAAGCCAATTCCAACATTTATCTGCTTTCCATTCTGCGCTCCCAGGGTGTTGGTGCAGATGTGGTTTCCATTGGTGAACTACGAACCGCTATACTTGCAGGATTCCAGCTTCAGGATATAACCTTTGCAGGAGTTGGAAAGAGGGCCGATGAGATACAGGAGGCAATACTAAAAAGGGTAGGGCTCCTGGTTATTGAGTCTCTGGAGGAATACGAAGTGGTGAAAGAGACTGTGAATAGGGTGAAAATACCTGTGAATTTTGCTGTAAGATTTAACCCTGGAGTGGATCCACATACCATAGATAAACTTGCCACAGGCAAAAGAGGTACAAAATTCGGTGTTGCTGAAGAGGCTCTGATTAAAATCTATGAGGATGCAAGGGGAAACAAGTTTTTAGTAGCAAGAGGACTTCACGTCCATATCGGCTCACAGATTAAAAAACCCGAACCCTACTTACATACTCTTGAAATTCTAAAACCCATCTGGAAAAGGGTGAATCAAATATCCCCTATTAATATTCTGGACATTGGAGGGGGATTTGCCTATGATTATGAAGATGGGAAAAATTACGCACCAGATATATTGAAAGCAATTGTTCCATTTCTGAAAGAATTTCAAGCTACAGTATATATTGAGCCTGGTCGCAGTATAATAGCCTCATCAGGGAGTCTTGTAACGTCTGTATTATATAGAAAAGAAGTACATGGGAAAATATATATCGTTGTTGATGCAGGGATGAATGATTTTCTGAGAGCTGCTTTTTATGATGCAAGACACCGCGTAGTGAATGGGTCCCGTAGTAATGGTAAAAAGGTAAAGGCAGATATTGTGGGTCCCCTCTGTGAACCTGGAGATGTTCTCAGGAGAGACGCGGAGATAGAAGAACCTCAAAAAGGGGACATACTTATATTGAAAGATACAGGTGCATATGGTTATTCCATGTCCAGCAACTACAATACTCGCCCCCGGATAAAGGAGCTTATAAGGTTGAAATCAGGTGAGATTAAACTTATTAGAGAGAATGAAACTATATTTGATATTTTAAGACACGAGGTCATACCCAGTTTCCAGGGGAAAGAGAGTCCTGGTTTTATAATAAAAAATGTAGTGAATCTGAGAAAATTTCCGGATCCCTTCGCTGAAAGGGTCAATCAAGCTCTTTTTGGTGAAAAGATCTTTATTCTTCAGGAATTTGATGGCTGGCTTCTTGTAAGAAAGGGTTATGATAATTATACAGGTTGGGTCAGAAAACAGTATGTTTGTGAGGGAGATCTTGATGGAGAGGAATATTATGTCTCGGTGCCTTTTATAGAAGTTTTTGATGAAAATGGCCAAAGAAAAAGCCTTCTTCCCTTTATGTCGAGGGTGGTTGGGAAGGAAGAAGATAAAAAGGTGTGGTTCAATTACCATGATAATAAAGTCTATGTTAATATCGATAAGCTAGTAAAACCCGAGCACTTGACTTATACCAGCAAGGATCAAATAGTGGATGAATTTAAAAAATTTATCGGTGTTCCCTACCTTTGGGGAGGACTCTCTCCATTCGGTTTTGACTGCTCAGGCCTTGTACAGACTGTATTCAGGAGATTTGGTATTTATTTACCCAGAGATACGTCACAGCAAATATCATCAGGTGAGCCTGTTAAGTTAGAGAATATATCCCGGCTTGATCTGTTGTTTTTCCCGGGCCATGTTGGAGTTTGTCTTGGAAACGGTCTTTTTATTCATTCTAGTACTAAAAATAATGGAGTTTATATAGAATCTCTTTCTGGGGAATGGTTGAAAAATCTTAAATCTATTAGAAGGGTCATACCATGAAGACTAAGTTTGAGATTTCCGCGGGCGGTGTAGTATTTAAAAAAGAAGAAGGGAGAGTCTTTGTGATACTTATTGCTGTTAAAGGGGGTAAAATCTGGACTTTACCTAAGGGTCTTGTGGAAAAGGGAGAGAAACTTGAAGATGCAGCACTCAGGGAAGTAAGAGAGGAGACTGGAGTAACCGGGCAGGTCTTAGGAAGAATAGACAAGATTGAATTATGGTTTTTCCAAACAGAAAATGGCGAAAAGGTGAGACACCATAAAATTGTCTATTATTTTTTAATAAAATACACAGGTGGGGATGTGAAAGAACACGATTGGGAAGTGGATGATGTAAGGTGGTTTGAAATAGAAGAAGCTATGGAGATGGCAAGTTATAAGAAGGATAAAGCAATATTGAAAAAAGCGTATGAGATGATAAAAAGTTATGCAGAATCAGATTCTTAAAACATTCCATACCCTTCTGGAGGTTATAGAGAGGTCTACAGATCTTCATCAGATACTGTATGCTACTCTTGCAGCTATAACTTCCGGAGAAAGTTTTGGTTTTAATAGGGCAATTGTAATGCTATTTGAAGAAGATGTATTGAAGCCCTACTTCGCAATGGGGCCAAGAAACCGGCATGAGGCAATGAGAATATGGAAGGAATTGGTGCAGAAAAAGATTAACCTCGATACAATAATCAGAAGCTACACTCCAGAACGGTATGAACAGGAGTGGAAAAAGCTCAGCCCCCTTCTTGAGGGAATAAAAATTACTCGAGAAGAATTAAAAAAAGAAAAATCAGAAATTGCCAAGGCTCTGGAAGAAAGAAAATCTAGAATCATCTATCCGGGTCCTGAAGATTTACTGGAATCGAAAAAATTCACATGTCTAAAGGCCACAGAAATAGCAGTTGCCCCTTTGGTTATAGCCAATCAGGAACTGGGAGTGATACTTGCTGATAATTTTCTAACCAGACGTCCCATAAGTAGAAGTAAACTGGTTGCTCTTGAGACTTTCGTTTTTCAGGCTTCTCTTGCGATTTCGCGAGCACTTATAGTTAAGCAACTTGAAGAAAAGATAGAGGAACTGGAAGAGCTGACTAGGCTACTTGAAGAAAGAGATAAAAAAATATTTGATCTTGAAAAAAGAGCTGTCTCGGGAGAACTTATGAACCACCTTCTGCACGAGTTTAAAAATCCCCTTACGGTTATAGGGGGCCTCGCCAGTGTCATACTCGAAGAAACTGATGAAAATGACCCACGATATCCTTTTATGAAAGCCATCGTGGAAGAAGTGAATAGGATGGACAGGATACTAAAAGAGACCGTTCAGGGTTTGAGAGCGCAACTTCTGGAAAAGAAGGAAAAAGTTAACCTTAATGAACTCATAGAATCAAAAGTAGAAGAACTTAAAAAATATTTAGAAGTCAAAAAAATCAAAATATTTTTTAAGAAACTGGAAGGCCTCCCTTCTGTACTTTTACCTAGGTTGAGTTTCGAAGATGTCATAGAATACCTTATCCTGAATGCAGAGGAAGCTATGCCCGAGGGAGGAGAAATTCACATCTGGATTGAGAGAGAAAATAGGGGGATTTCTATATACTTTAGAGATACTGGGAAAGGTATACCTGAAGAATTACTGCTTCGAATATTTGAGCCTTTCTTCACCACAAAAAGGGAAGGTTTGGGCCTTGGCCTTTACAATGTAAAACAGATAGTGAGATCCATGGGAGGCAGTATAAGTGTCATTTCCAAACTCGGAGAAGGAACCACATTTAAAATACATCTTCCCTTACCTCTGGCCTGAGTTTTGTTTTCCAGCTCTATTTCTTTATAATTTATCATCCAACGTTAAAAGGAGGAATTATGAAGAAGATTGTAGAATGCGTACCTAATTTCTCTGAAGGTAGAAATATGAATGTCATTAATGCCATTGCCAAGGAGATAGAAGAAACCGAAGGAGTGAAGCTCCTTGATGTGGATCCTGGTGCAGCCACCAACAGGACAGTAATTACTTTTGCTGGGACACCGGAGGGAGTCAAGAAGGCAGCTTTTAAAGCCATTAAAAAAGCTGCAGAACTCATTGATATGAGAAAACATAAAGGGGAACATCCGAGGATAGGCGCCGCAGATGTTGTTCCTTTTGTTCCAGTGTCCGGAGTTACTATGGAAGAATGTGTCCAGATTGCCCATGAAGTGGCCAAGAGAGTTGCTGAAGAGCTGAAAATTCCTGTTTATTTATATGAAGAAGCTGCCACAAAACCCGAAAGGAGGGACCTTGCCAATATCAGAAAGGGAGAATATGAGGGCCTTTCCGAGAAATTGAAAGATCCAGAATGGAGACCAGATTATGGTGAACCTGTGTTCAATCCTCAATCGGGAGCTACAGTCATTGGAGCGAGAGAATTTTTAATTGCATATAACGTTAATTTAAATACTAGGGACAAAAAACTTGCACATAAAATTGCAAAAGTAATAAGAGAAAAAGGTTATAAAGCAAAAGATGATCAGGGAAATAAGATCCAAGTTCCTGGTAAATTAAAAAAAGTAAAAGCCATTGGGTGGTATATTGAAGAGTATGGAATTGCACAGGTTTCCATTAATTTAACCAATTATAAGATTACTCCTCTCTGGAAGGTATTCGAGGCATGTGAAGAGGAAGCCCAGAAACTAGGTTTAAGAGTCACAGGAAGTGAGATTGTGGGACTTATTCCTAAGAAAGCTCTTCTGGATGTAGGAAGACATTATCTAAAAAAGCAGGGTAAAAATCCGGGTGTTCCTGAGGAAGAATTGATTCATATTGCAATTAAGTCTTTAGGTCTCGATGATATCTCTCCATTTGACCCCCGGGAAAAGATTATTGAATACAAACTTGAAGAACCGGGCGATAGGAGATTGGAAAAAATGGTCTTGAGAGATTTTGTGAATGAACTTTCAACGGATTCTCCCGCTCCGGGAGGCGGAAGTGTTTCAGCCCTTTCGGGTGCTCTTTCAGCCGCTTTATCTTCTATGGTTGCCAATCTTACCCACGGAAAAAAGGGATATGAGGAACATAATGAATTAATGGAAGAGATTGCGTTAAAAGCCCAGGAATTGAAAGACAAATATTTACAATTTATAGATGAAGATACCCGGGCTTTTAACCTGGTAATGGAAGCTTTTAGACTTCCCAAAAAGACGGAAGAGGATAAGAAAATAAGGGAGAAGAAAATAGAAGAAGCCACTAAAGAAGCTACGAGGGTTCCCTTAAAAGTACTGGAAACTACACTGGAGCTCCTTAACTTAGCAGAGGTTGTTGCAGATAAAGGAAATGTGAATTCTGTCAGTGATGCTGGCGTTGCTGCACTTCAAGCGAAAGCATGTGCAGAAGGTGCTTATCTTAATGTCATTATAAACTTTCAGGGATTGAGTGATCAGCAATTTGTTGAGGAGGCAAAAAACAGAGCTGAAACACTTTTGCAAGAAATCCAGCAAAAGGCCACGACCATTTATGAAAAAGTAAAAGAAAAGATTGGAGAATAATCAGAAAAGAAATATTTTTATACTGACTTCACTGGCTTTTCTGGGTTCTCTAGGATTCGGTTTTATCAGAATCATTATCCCCATTTATGTGAGATACTTGGGAGCGACCGGCCTTCAGGTTGGGTTATTAAGCTCGGGGTTTATGCTGGCTCGTGCTTTTGCAGCAGTTTTGTTTGGAAAAAGGTCGGATGTAAAGGGTAAGAGGAGGCTTTATATTAGAACAGGTCTTTCCCTTATCGTGGTAATTTTGCTTCTGTACCCTGTGATTCCAAATTATTACTGGATTCTGCTTATGAGGCTCTTGCAGGGTTTTCTTTCTGGTTTGACCTGGCCCATAGCTCAAACCATGCTGCTGGAAAGTGCCCACGAAACAAAAAGAGCCACATGGTTGTCAATATACTTTGTTTCAGGAAGAGTGGGAACCATATTTGCAAATCTAAGTCTGGGGGCTCTCATATATTTTCTTGAAAAAAATTTGGGAATAACGGAGCAGAGTACTTTCAATTATTTCTTTGTTCTGGCTGCTTTTCTATTTTTCGTAGCATTTCTTGAAAGTGCTGGGCTAAAGGAGCTTTTATTACACCCTAAGGAAGATTCGAAAGTCCCTGAAACTCGGGGAAGATTTAAGGTCAACCATTTATTTGTATTTGCCTTTATTGTAGGGCTCTTTTTAGGGACTTTTAACTCTATTTTTATAATTTACTTAAAAGAGGTGTTTAACCTCAGTACCGGAAATGTGGCGTATGCCCTGTTTGGTGCCTACTTGATCTCTTTCCCCTTTGTTCTTTCCCTTTCCCTTTTCGCTGATAGAAAAGGGGTTGATAAGGTTTTCCATGTAATTTTGATTACTATGATTACGCTTTCTTTAATTATACCGGGAATTAAAGACCTCAGACTTCTGATTGTCATGCTGGGTCTAATTTATGCAGCTCTCAACAGTTTTGTACCTATATCCCGCGCAACGGTTTCCCATTTAAAGAGAAAGGAATCTCTGGGAGAAAATATAGGTAAAATCAATGCATTTCAGAACATCGGCCAAATAATAGGTCCTCTGATCGCGGGGATAGTATATGATACCCTAAAAAATAAACTATTTTCTCTAACACTTTTTGGTATCCTACTTTTCCTGGCCTATGTAACGTGGATAATACACTTAATTGCTCAGGAAAGAAAGGCCATCCATTCGTGAATATTTTTCACCCTTATGGATTCTCCCGAACCGATTTTAATGTAAGATCCTTCAATGGTAATTTGATCTTTGGAAAGTTCTTTTACAAGCTTTCTAAAAATATAAATTTTTAAGATATTGTTCTCATTGAGTAGTATGGCACAAGGCTGAATAACATTTCTCATTTTTGTTTTCTTAATGTAAGTGCATTTTTCCTCAAATTTTACTATACCAAATCCTTGTTTTGCTTTTTCAGGTAATGTACCCCCATAGGTTATCACCATGAAAAATATTAAAAGGGGTAACATTAGGAATATTAAAACAATCCCCATGAAGGAATCGGGTAGGAATCTCAACACGGGGAGCGTTTTAAAATAATTTTTGATTTCCTCAAGAGCCTCAGGTTGAAGAGGAATTCCCCTTATTTTGAGATTTTCTAAACAATATAATAGCACCTTATGTGGTCTTTTAAGATGAGATCTCGAATATGTTGAAATCCAGTAAAGGAGACTGTCAGGGCCGATAAATACCACTATTATCTCTTCATAACCACGTCCTTTCAGGCTCTCCAGTTTATAGGTAATAAATCCCTTATGATACAGTAGCACATTTTTGGCAGGGTTTCTGAATTTCTCCCTATATAAATGGTATAGAGAATCTACGCCAGGGGATTCCTTACGGTAAATACCCAAGCTCACTTTTTTTGTTATAAATCTCCAGCCTTCCCATTGGTTTTGGAATACTCTTTCAAACTTTCCGTCCGGTACAAGAGTTTCTATATGATCAACTTTAAATGCTCTGTATCTGAGAGGCTGTAGAAAAATATAACCGACTATCCCCAATACCAATAAATCACAAAACAATATAAGCCAAAATATATTTTTATAGGAATTAAACATCCACCACGATTCCCTTTAAGAGATTATAAACCAGGGGATTTATGTACACAAGATTTTAGATTTACACATATGAGTAAGAAATGACAAAAGTGAGAACAATATGGGCCTTATATGAATGATAATTCCCACGCTGTAGCCAGTGTCTTTATCCAAAGATTTACAAAAGGCGGAAAGCATGTTCACGAGACTTCACACTGTTTGATATGGAAATACTGAAAAACAGAGGGTTATAAATTGGCAGCTTATTTGCAGTATTTTTATTGTAAAAAGGAGGTTTTAAAATGGCTGCATATCTTGCCACAGCGCATCCTGCCTGCCCGGGCTGCCTGGTATGTACCGGTTGCGGCCAGAGTAATGTCTATATAAATCTTATTGTCCTGGCCGCTTTAATATCTCTAAGATAAGAGGTGGGTGGGGGTATTCCCCCACCCTCAAATCAACTGGAGGTCTTGTATGCTAAACAAATTTGTTATCCCTAATGAAAATATGGAATTACATCTTACCCCTGATGGGGCAGAAGTTTACAAAAAGGGTATTAGTACAGGTGTGATAAATAAAGAGGCAGCTGATTTTTTTATGAGCATTGACGGAACTAAAACACTCAATGAGATTGTGAAGAGTCTATATTTTGTCAAAGATCAGGAAGACCTAGAGGATTTTTTAAAGTTTATTGAGAAGGCTGCTTCGTATGGAGACATTGTCTTTTCCGAAAGACCGGTCAAAGTGCATCTCAAAGTTTCTGGAGATAGAAGTCACTATATACCTACGCATGTTATGGTGGAGTTAACATATAGATGTAACCTCTCCTGTTCTCACTGTTACGCAAGATATTATAGAAATAATGTTGAGCTCGGACCTAAAAAATGGGTTGAAAAACTAAGGATGATGAAAGAATTAGGCGTGCGTTATGTAGAATTTACTGGTGGTGAACCGTTAATTAAAAATGATTTTGTCAAAATCCTTTCCTATTGCCTCCAGAATTTCCATAAAGTAGGTATTCTCACCAATGGATACAGTTTCAAATCAGAGATTCTCAAAATCATAAAAGATTATAAAGATAAAGTGCTGGTAAATATAAGTCTGGATTCCTCAGATCCTGATGAACATAATAAATTCAGAGGTCGGAGTGATGCATTTCAAAAAACAGTGGCAACGATTCGCATGCTAGCTGAAGAAGATATTTTTGTAAGAGTCACCATGAGTGTTTATGAACATAACATTGAGCGGATTGAATCCACACTTATGCTGGCCAAGGAAGCAGGGGCAAAAAGTTTTGTGTGGGGACCTGTATTACCTTTTGGTAAAGGAAAAAAATTTGATACAGTGTCTATTGTAACTTCAGCTAAATTTATTGAGAAAACAGAGGAACTTAGCAAGAAATATAAAGACTTTGTTGCGGTTCTGGAAGGAGATAAATTAGAATCTATAGACTATTTTGCAAACTGTGGTTTGGGATGGAGGAGTGTAACGCTTTCCCCTGATGGTAAAGTGAGAGCATGCCCTTTTCTAAAACCGAGTAAAGATTTTGTTCTAGGTAATATAAAGAAACAATTACCTCTTACTATTTTTCAAAATAAGAAAATCTTCTTGTATAGAAGTCTTGAGGCTCCCGGGTCCGAGATATGTGGTGATTGTAAAAATCTAGTTTTCTGCAAGGGATGTATAGTAAGAGGCTTACAAATGGCCAAGAGTAAAAGAGTTAAATGTAATTGGTATAAAGCAAATGAGGAGGTTTTAGAATGTTTATTCAAATGATGTTAGCTTTATACTTCTTCATTTCCTTCGATGTAGCAAATCATATCATATTAAGTAAACCAGTGGTGGCTATGCATGTAAAACTTGATAGCCTCTATGTCTTCACACAAGATGAAACGGTGATAATAGATACAGCTGGTAAGATTGTTAGAAGATGCAGGCTGGAGAAGGATATAGATGCTGTTTATTCCTTTGGTAAAGATTTCTATTATACCAGTTTTAAGAGATACGCAGTGGGGAAATTTATAACCTGTGCAGATATGAGGGAGTTGAAACTGGGAGATACTCCCGGTATCACCCTGGATGTCAGGAAGGTTCGTAAAATCATGTATGATTATCAAAACTTCAGACCGTATTTTCTTGAAAATAGCGTATGGATGTGGAGCAATAAAAAACGGCTATACAGGATTCCGTTAAGCAGTTTTCAGGTCGAGGACTCCTTAATACTCGAAGACAGTGTAAATTTTATTACCATGAATGAGAGGTTTCTAATTAAGACCTTCGATTCTGGTGTCTCTATACTTGATAGAATGAGCCAGAATGTTTGCTTTTTGCCTCTTCAGGGTATTGCTTACATGCCCGTATCTATTGATAGTTTTGTATTTTTAATTACTCAGGATTCCTGCTTGGTTTTCAACTTAAATGATTGCAGACTGATAAAGAGGATTCAAGAATCAGGCGTTAACCTGATAAAAAAATACTGCGATTATTTTTTGTTCTTCAAATATAATCCATTCGATTCCACAAATGCAGGCATTGTGATTCTTGACAGGGATTTCAAGGTTGTAACCGCTTATAAACTAAAAATTTATCCACCGTTCCCTTCTTGTGTATACAGGGATACTCTCATATTAGGTTCAGGATGTAAAGTGTACTGGATCCGCTTAGGAGATGGCGATGTTGTGGATAGCCTAGCGCTTGCTTTCAGTAAGAAGAAGGTCTCCTTTCTAGAGAAAATTATTTCCAGCATTACTTCCACACATTTTCTCCAGCAAACTGTAGTAAGTCAGATCTGCAGATTTGATTCTTTTGTAGTTGTTTCAGGAGGGAGAGAGGTATATTTAATAAAACATTAATTTTAAATTTATAATAGATTCAACATGTCAAAACGTTTAATAATGTATTTAGTTTTGAGTATGGTAGGTTTTCTGTTAGAGAATATTACTAAAAGATTCAAGATATTTTTCCTTTTTCCCGTTTCTATTTTAGTCTCTTTACATCTTTATACTATCCTTCACAAGGCTCCCTTTTCTTTTTATTATATTCTCGAACATCTTTCCTGTTCTTTTTCAATCCTGTCACATCTTAATCTTATTTTTAAATTTTTTTCCTTTCTTATGGAAATTTTTAGATTTATCTTTTCAGTGACAGGAGGATGAGAATTTAGTTTTTCTTTTATTATCAGGTTGTACTTTTCTAATGCAAGGAAGAGTCGTATAATTAACTTATGAGGGTATATGTCGGAACATCAGGTTGGATGTACAGCTGGAACTATGGGGGGAATTTTGACTGGTATGTGAAGGAATCAAGACTTAATAGTGTTGAACTCAATGCCTCTTTTTATCGATTCCCCTTCCCATCTCAGGTTAAAGGGTGGTCCAGAAAGGGAGGGCATCTGAGGTGGTCAATTAAAGTAAATCGATTGATTACTCATGTATATAAATTTAATGAAAAGGCCCAAAGTACCTGGCAAAAGTTCAGACATCTGTTTGAACCTCTTGATCCATATGTTGATTTTTACCTCTTTCAGCTTCCACCCTCATTCACCAGCAAGCACCGAGATAAAATAGAGGCTTTCTATAATTTCACTGAGATCGGTAAAAGATTTGCCTTAGAGGTAAGAAATGAAAGTTGGTTTTCCGAAGAACACATTAAATGGGCAAAGGAGATTGGATTGACTTGGGTTTCAATAGATGCCCCTGAATTTTCAAGGGATATCTTTTTAACTTCTAATGCTATATACTTGAGGGTGCATGGAAGAAATGCATGGTACAGTCATGACTACAGTTATGAGGAACTCCTTGAAATTGTGGAAAAAATTCTTAAGGTAAAGTGTGAGGCAGCATATGTCTACTTTAATAATGACCATGCCATGCTGAAGAATGCTCGTACAATGTTATCTCTGTTGAAGGAGGCAGCGTGAAATACGTTGTAGTTTTTACAGGAGGCTGGATGGAAGCCCAAATTGTCAAAGGTAGACTGGAGTCGGTAGGGATTCCGGCACTACTGAAGTACGAAGCCATCGGGAAAGTGTATGGTTTAACAGTTGATGGACTGGGTAAAGTAGAGATTCTTGTTCCCGAAGACCTTAAAGAACAGGCACTGGAAGAATTGAAAGAAGATGAGGGTTGACAATTCACTAATATCTATTTATTTAATAAACACCAATATATAAAACCTGATATAAAAAACTCTAAAAAGGAGGTGAGAGTATGACAAGAGAACTGAGCAGATGGGATCCTTTCAAAGAACTGGCAAGTTTAAGAGATGAGATTGAAAAAGTTTTCGATTCTTTCTTCGGCAGGACTCCTCATCTGATTGAGAGGGAAGGCTATTGGGTACCTGCGATAGATATTGAAGAAACAGAGAATGAATACATCGTGAAGGCTGAGCTTCCAGGCATGAAGAAGGAGGATATCAAGATTTCTCTCACCGAGGACAGCCTCACAATCTCCGGTGAAAGAAAGATGGAAAAAGAAGAAAAAGGTAAGACCTATCACCGCGTAGAAATATCCTACGGTAAATTCCAGAGGACAATAAGCTTCCCCAGCGAGGTGAAACCAGAACATGCTAAAGCTACTTATAAAGATGGTATCCTTACAATAACCATTCCAAAATCCGAAAAGGCAAAACCTAAGGAGATAGAGATAGAAGTTAAGTAGCTTTTAAGCGGGGGGATTTACCCCCCCGCTTTTTTATTTAGATAGTAAATATAAAGGAATTATTTTTTTGCCTCTGTGAACATTCCCGATAAGGGTAATTGTGTTGAATTCTTTTAAGAAAAGTTTGTTTATATTACCTACGTACAGAAACTGCCGAATGGGCTTGACTCTGTGATTCCAGAGGGTGTATTGATTTTCTCTTCTTCCTAAGTTTAAAGCGTGTACATATGGGTGTCCAGGGAGATAAAACTGTAATTCTGAGGCCAGTTGGTAGGTATTGGTGGTAATGAGGTCAAACTCAAAGGAGTCGGCGTAATGTTTAACTTCCTCTGCAAAAGATCTCCATCCGTGCAATCGATCTGCAGGGTCTTTTTTAAGAGGTATAAATGGTTTTATGGCGTGAAGATGTATCAGAAAGATTAAAAGATAAGATAATATAAGGAGGAAATCTCTCAATTTATTGTTAACTTTTTTGTAGTCCCAAGAAATAAGAGCCGGCAGGAAAGCATAGGAGATACACGGCCAGTTGGCTTCCGGTCTCCCCTTAAAGCTCGATATAAAAAAGAAGGTCCATGGAAACCAGACCATGAAGAGGAGAAGTTTATTGTTCAATTTAATTGTCTTCTTAATGGTAAAATATACCACAACCAGAGATAATGGCGGGGTCAAAACAAGAATGGTGTCCAGGATATATTTGAGTGGATATGATAAGTTAAGGCTGCCCGCATATCCATGATGGAGTTGAAATTTAAAGGAAGTAAATTGGTGTTCGAAGTTCCAGAAGATAACAGGGATAAATATGAAAAGGGCTATCAATGGAGAGAGATAAAATCGGAGATTTTTCAGGTTTTTTCTCAGGTAAAAAATATATAAAGGAAGCAAAAGGATAGCTTGATACTTGGAAAGAAGAGCAAGTCCGAGGGCTATCCCTGCCAAGAGGAATTTTTCATTTTGCATTAAAAAGAAGAATAGCAGGCTGAATAGCACGAGGGGAGTATCTGGAGTCGTGATGACTCCTCCCACATCCAGTATGAGAAAGGAGAGCGCGAGGAGTACAGAATAAATTTCTTTTCCGGATATCAAAAATATAAGAATTCCTGCAAGAAATGAGTAGAGAATTGCAGGGAATCTGACTCCCAGCTCATTGCTTCCGAAAATTTTGGTAGATATAAGAATGGAATATGCTATGAGAGGTGGGTGGTCAAAATAACTTAAATCCGGATTTTGAGCCCAGACCCAGTAATAGGCCTCGTCTTCAGTCAACTCTGTATGAGTGGCGAAAAATACCCTGAAAAAACTAACTAGTGTGAGTATGAAGATAATTTTTTTCATATGAATACTCTTTCCGTTTTACGCTGCCTGCTATTTTTTTCATCTAAATACCCAGAAATTTGCGAATAGATAATTAAAAATTGCTCCTGCCCCAATGCCTAAGATTTCTGCCAGGATGTAATGCAGCCCTGTCTTTAAAAGAAGGAGATAAACTATGTAATTACCTGCTTGTGAAGTTATAATTGTGGCAATATTATATTTAATAAGCCCTATGACCCCCTTTTCCCCTCTGTCTTTGAATGTCCAACGAGAGTGCCAGAAATAATTATTTAGAATGGATAACTCTATGGAAATTGCTCCGGCAATTTTAGGCGAAATATGGAAAAATTGCACTAGAATATACAGTGAACCCAGATTCACAATAACCCCTGAGAATCCTACGGTTCCGAATTTAATTATTCTTTTTATCTCTTTTATGCCATAATTCATATAGTATAGAATATTTTTGAACCGTATAAATAAAATAGAATAGAGAGAAAATCAGCCCCCTAATTCCTTCAATGAAACATCCCTTCAGGAGAAAATGCTTAAGAAAGTTTAATTTTGGCCTGATGATAAGATCCAGGATACTGAACTTACGTCCCTTTTCATGTTTCTCTTTTGCCATCAACTCGGCATATCTGAGATTTTTTTCGTATTGATGATATAAGGAATCAAAGGGCCAGTGTAGGATGGGTTTTTTTAATTTTCCCACAGATCCTTGGAGCTTAATCTTTTCGTGGACCAGCCCGTCCCATGTGATTTTATCTTTTTTGGCCAGCCTCAGGAGCCTGTCAGGGGACCAGCATTTAAGCCATCTTCCAAGATACCAGTTCTTCCTGGGTATTAAAAAGCCATCATAGTCCGGTGTTTTCTGGATTATCGCTTCTTTTATTTCTTCTTTTAATTCCGGTGAAAGGGCCTCGTCCGCATCAAGGAATAAAACCCATTCTGCATCTGTGAGAGAGAGGGCATAGTTTCTCTGCTCACTGTAGCCCTTCCATTCGTGAAGGTGAACCTTTGCACCAAGAGATTCTGCGATCTCTCTGGTTCTGTCCTCACTGTATGAGTCTACAACAATGATCTCATCCACAAGTTCTCTGGCACTTTTAATGGCTCGTTCAATGTTTTTTTCTTCATTATATGTAATGATAATAAGGGCAAGTTTCGGCTTCACGGCACAATTATAATTTAAAATTACAGGGTGTTCAAAGAGCCGTTTTTATGATTTCTTGAATACCCTAACCCTTGAATTTAAAATAGCTTAGAAATGTGGAGAATCAGGAAATTCTCATGAAGATAAAGCTTATGGACATCCCTTGGGACAAAGAAGGAATATTTATTGATCGACCAAATAAATTTCTTGGAGTAGTTAATATAGATGGTGAAATAATGAAAGTACATATCCATGATCCGGGAAGATTGAAGGAGATACTATATCCGGGGAATCGAGTGCTCTTGCGTTACGCACCATCTAAAAATCGCAAAACCAGTTGGGACCTCTTGGCTGGAAAGGTCGAGTCTCAATGGGTTTTTGTTCATTCAGGTTTTCATCGTAAGTTTGCGGAAAAGATATTCTCTATCCCGGGAGTCTCGCCCTTCAAGTATGTGACAGAATTAAGGGCCGAAGTCTCATATAACAAAAGTAGACTGGATTTTCTCATAACCACATCAAATAAAGAGAGAATATGGATTGAAGTTAAGGGATGTACTCTTGCAAAAAATGGTGTTGCCTTATTTCCCGATGCACCGACCACCAGAGGAAGGAGGCACATAGAAGAGTTGATTCAATTGAGAGAAAGAGGAGAACGGGCAGCAATAATTGTACTTGTTTTCAGGAGCGATGTAAATTGTTTTGCTCCAAATTGTGAAACTGACCCTGAATTTTGCAGGGCTTTTTCCAAAGGGATTGAGAGAGGTATAGAGATATATCCACTGATGTTGAGGTATGAGGAGGGGAAGGTGTTTTATACCCACAGGATTTCTGTGTGCTAATGATATATTGTCCACCTGTTGACTAATTTTTGTTCATTCCTTAAAATATTATCATTCATGCCGGGGTAGCTCAGTTGGTAGAGCACGGGACTGAAAATCCCGGTGTCCCCAGTTCGATTCTGGGCCCCGGCATTTTTTTATTCCACTTAATTCCTCCTTTAACCAGACATCTTATTGGATAAGGATTGCAAAGATGGAGAATCCAGTGGTGGGGCTATATATTCGGTAGACGGTAAACGGATATTTATTTTAAGTTTTTATATAATTCGTCTCCCGAAACTCCGCTGCTCGCTGTCCGCTTTACGAAAGAAGATGCCAAACCGTTTTTAATTGGTAGATATTTCCCCTTGACAAATTCTCTTTATTACAGTATACTTTATAGTACAAAGTAATTTATAAAACAGGGAGGTTATTATGATAAAGTTAGTTCTACTGATGCTCCTAGCAATGAAGGGTGGGGGATTTGGTGGATTCCAAATCTCCTACATAAAACCTCAGATATCACCAGTCAATGAGCTCAATAAAAAGTATGGACTTCCCGAATTCGGTGATATACTCTCTTACGGTGGCGGCGGTTATGCGATAATAGGTAAAGTTATCATAGGTGGTATGGGTTTTGGAGGAGAAAAGACTGTAAAGAATGATACTCTGAAGGTGAGATACTCAGCCGGGGGTGGCTTTTTTGAGATGGGATATGAAATTTTGGATCTTGGTATATTGACCCTATATCCAATGCTCGGTATTGGTGGATACGGTGAAACCATAGAAATTTTCCCTACAAGAGGTGACATAAACTGGAATGACTTTTACACGGCGTCGAAAAGGTTTTCAGCCGCTTCCAGTGGGGGCTTCACTCTCTCTCCTCAAATTTCTTTACTGGTGTTTCCACCTAATTTCTTTATAGGAATTATGATAAAAGCAGGGAGCACTTTGAGGTTAAGTAAAACTTGGAAGTTAAGCGATGGATATAGGCTTCTCGATACCCCGGAATTTGATAATTTTGTACCCCATGTTGACATAATGATCTTTTGGGGCGGAAAAGCAGGCTAAAGAGGAGGGAATTGAATATGGAAATCGACAAAGAATTGATAGACGAAATTGAAAAAAATATGGGCCTTGTTAAAAAAGTATTGTTAAATAAGATTTCCATACAATTAGGAGATGCGGCGGATCAGTTGCTCATCTGGGGACTTTACATGATTGTTGCACCTCTTTTGGTTACCATTTTCAACAACCATGCCTTCTGGGCATATATACTGCCTTTCTTTTTTGTTCTAAGTATGATTAAATTGCGGAATAAAATTGCTGTTATTATTTACTGGACGATAGTAGAGCTGATTTTTATCCTGGGTCTGAAATTGGAGATATACTGGTTATTCTATGCTGGATTTGCATTAATTCCCCTGGCCTTTGTAATTCTCAAACCCCGGAGGGTACATAGAACTTCCAGGATCATAAGTATTGTGAACTTCTGGGTACTTGTTCTTTCAGCTGGTGTAATGCTTATGGTGGTGCTTCTTAAGTATGGGAAAGGAATGTATATCCCCCTTATTTGGCCCTTCATAATAACATTCTCTTTGGGGCTTCTTGGGAGTTTTAACAGTAAGACCTTTTTTCTCTTCGGACTAATTGGCACTCTCGCAGGCCCAGCCATATTCTTAATTTTACCCCAACCCTGGAAATTTTGGGTTACAGCCTTTTATGGGGTTCTCTATACGAGTTATTTTTTCCGCTTAAAAAACATTATGAGAGGATTAAAAAATGAAGCGATTGGATCTTTTGATACATGAACCTTTGAGGCTTCAAATCATGAGTATTCTCTATATTGACGAGATGAGTACATTTAATAATTTCAAAACTCAGCTTGATACAACTGATGGGAATCTCTCCCAACATTTGAGAAAACTGGAAGATGCAGGGTACATAAGGGTGGAGAAGACATTTGAAGGGAGAAAACCGAAAACTTACTATTATCTGACAAAGAAGGGAAGAGAAAAGTATCTTGAGTATATCAAGACCATTGAAGAGATATTAAAAATTGCAAGAAGTGAGAGAGGAAAATAAAATATTAATCAACAGGTTAAGGAGAGGAAAGGGGAAGCTGAATGGACTATTTCTTAATTATTGTGTTGAGTTTATGGAACCCTGTAATAAAAGTGAATTCTCAAAATGTTTTTGAGTCCCAAAAGATTCCCTTTTCCCTCCTTAATAAATTGCATATAAAATCAAGGCCTTCAAGAATAGAAGATTTCTTTTTTTTAAATCCACGGGTTCTGAAAAAGTCTGTAAACTGGTCTCTCAATAATCTTTATTCCACAGGTTGTTTTGAAGATATAGATGTTTCCTTTTCTGCTGACTCCGAGACCCTTTATATTACGACTAAAGATCTCTTTACAGCGTCTCTTTTTCTTGATTTTGCATATAAAGGAGAACTTCCCAGGTTTGGTATTGGCTTGGAAGAACACAACCTCTGGGGATTATTGGTGAACACAGGAATTTATTACACTAAAGACTACGATCGGGTTTATGGAGGAGGAAAGGTGGAGATTCCAGCGTTTTTACGTCCTGATATATTCACTTCACTGGAGTTTTATAAATACAAGAGGGGGGAAAATATTAATTTTTCCTTTGAAAAAAGACCTCCCTTCGGAATAAGAAACGCTTATTCTTTTAAATATTATTCTATAGAGGCTCCGTTCTATTTTTATCAAAGGGGGGAGATTATTGATTCTGCTGTTATAAAGAGAGAGGATGTGGAGGTATTTATTGGGAGAAACCTTAAGGTTGAGAAAACCTTTATCCCGTATGTCGGATTTTTGGGTGTTGATGGAAATATTATTCCTGGACTGCGATTAAGGTATAAATATTTTTCTTTTGTGAAAACAGAAATGCTAAGGAAATTGGGGAGCAGTGAATTGGTGGAGGAAGGGTTATCCATTGATGTATTTTTAGGGAAGGAACTATCTTATAGAGCTCAGGTAAAATATTCTGACTATATTTCTTCATCAACTGCTTTTTTCTCCATGGGATTTAATGCAGTGAAGCTTGGGTATGAAGAAATTCGGGCCCTCTTGGAGATATATAAGAAGATAAACTATTTTTGTTCCTCCAAATTCAGTTTAACTTCTGGCAGAATATTGAAAAAAAGAGATAGATTTTATGTGTACCAGCTGGGGGGAACAAACGGATTAAGGGGATACAGAGGTTTTTACTTCCAGGGAAGTAAAAACCTTCTCTCACAGTTTGAGCTGAGATTCTCTCTGAGGCAGAGTCTCCTGGATATTGTGACACCAGGAATGGGATTTTTTATTGATGCCGGATATGCAGGTGATGTCATGAATAGACTCTATTTTGATGGAGGTTTTATGTTTTTGCTGGAATCTTTCAAACAGTATGGTGCCCCCATAGGCTATGCTTCAGTAGCTTATAATGGTAAAGACTGGATTTTTTCAGTGGGTATCCTTGAATAACCCCTTTGAGGCCCGTAAAATTTTGTAAATGGTTGAAAAATCCAAGGAATACAGGATTATAATAGTTCACGGATTCAGTGACAAAGAATTTCTCGATTTTTACAATAAATATAAAGATAACAAGCTTCCACCTGCAATTTTTGCGGTTACCACCGAACATTCTCTAAGGATGAAACTAGAGGATTTGATAAATACCCTAATTAATGAACATGAAGAAATTATGAAAAAGAGGAAAGGTAAATGAAAAAGGTTGTGGCTTTAATTGGACCATCGGACCCTTCTCGAGAAGTATACCAAGATGCCTATGTTGTGGGTAAACTTATTGCCCGAGAGGGGTGGACCCTGGTAAATGGAGGTGGTCCAGGAGTTATGGAAGCTTCTGCAAAGGGAGTGAGGGAGGAAGGTGGAATTAGCATAGGAATTATTCCCTATGGAGAATTCAGAGGTTTTAATGCCTTTATTGATGTTGTAATTCCAACAGGAATTCAGGAAATGCGGAATTTTTTAATTATAAAGGCAGCTCATGCAGTAATTGTATGTGGCTATTCTGAGGGAACTTTGATTGAAATTTCCATTGCCAATAAGTTGAAAAAGTATATGGTTGGGCTTCATGTTCCGGATATCCCAGGTGTAGTGATGGAAAAAGCCAGTGATCCGGAAGAGGCTGTTTTAAAAGTAAAGAAATTTCTGGAGGTATTGGCATGATTGAAATAGATGGGTATACTCTAAAACTTGAAGATGTTTATGCCGTAGCTTTGAACAAAACTAAAGTTTCACTATCTGTAAAATCTAAGGAAATTATTAAAAAACACAGAAAAATTGTGGAGGAGATACTGGGCGGTGAGAAGGCAGTCTATGGTATTAATACAGGTGTGGGAAGACTTGCCGAGGTTAAGATCCCAGAAGATGAATTTGCCAAACTCCAGGTAAACATAGTACGCTCTCATGCTGTTGGTGTTGGAGATCCACTTACTCCTGAGATTGTGAGAGCCGCCATGCTTCTCCGGGCGAATACTCTTGCTTCCGGGCACGCTGGGGTGAGACCCGGGGTGGTGGAGAAGCTCATAGAATTTTTGAATAAGGACGTGATTCCCTATGTTCCCTCCCAAGGATCTGTAGGAGCATCAGGAGACCTCGCCCCCCTAGCTCATATTGCCCTGGCACTCATAGGAGAGGGATACTGTCTTGAAGAAGGGAAAAGGGTTCCTACATTGAATGTATTAAAAAAGAAACAGATAGCCCCCCTTAAACTTCAAGCAAAAGAGGGTCTTTCTCTTATAAATGGTACTCAGGCAACCACTGCAGTATTATCCCTTACCATTAAAGAAGCAGAGATTCTCACCGCCAATGCAGATATAATCGCGGCCATGACCTTTGAAGCTCTTGAAGGAGTGAGGGAGGAACTGGATCCCAGAATTTGTGAAATCAGACCCCATAAGGGACAGACTATCACCCTTAACCGTATGAGGAAATTTGTGGAAAATTCCAGACTTTCAGGATCTGAAAAGAAAAGAGTGCAGGATGCTTATTCCCTAAGATGTACGCCGCAGGTACATGGTACAGTGAGGGATACCCTGGACTTTGCAAGAAAGATTGTAGAAACAGAGATCAATTCCGTTACAGATAATCCACTTGTTTTTGACAATGGAGACATTATTTCCAATGGAAATTTTCATGGCCAGTATCCAGGTATGATTGCTGATTTCATGTCCATCTCCCTTGCAACTCTTGGTAATATATCGGAACGTAGAAGCTTCCGCTTATTAACACCGGAATTGAGTGGTTTACCTGCTTTTCTGGTAAAGGAGAGGGGATTGAATTCGGGTTTCATGATGATGCAGGTAACCCAAGCTTCTCTTGTATCATACAATAAGGTACTTGCCCATCCCTCTACAGTGGATTCTATCCCAACCTCAGCCAATCAAGAGGATTTTGTTTCCATGGGCATGAATGCAGCTCTGAAGACGAGAGAGGTATTTCAAAATACCCGCAAAATACTGGCTATCGAACTTATATTTGCAGCCCAGGCTCTTGAAATGAAAAATATTGAGATGGCATCCCACTATGCCAGGATGGTGGTAGAGAAAATCAGGGCAGAAATCCCACATCTGGATAGAGATAGATTCATGTACGAGGATTTGACTAGGGCTGAAAATCTGCTTAAGAAGCCCTTACTCGATGTGGAATTTTAAACGAACACTTTTTCTAATTCTTTATCTAGGATTCTATTCCATAGTTTTTCAGACGGTACTAGCTAGGGAACTTTTTACTCTCTTTCGGGGGAATGAAATATCTTTTTCCTTTTTTTTCCTCTTCTGGATGGCAGGTTTTTCTCTGGGGTTTTACACTCAAAAGTTTATTCCCATTGATACGGATCTCCTTCTAATAATTGCCCCTGTGTACGAATTTCTTATGTATGTACTGTTTATCATTGTAAGAAAACTTTCAGGAAGTCTTACAGGGCCTCAAAGTGGCCTCCCTTTGCTTGTGCTTATTGTTTTTATCCCGCTCGTGCTTCTTCTTTATATGCCCGGTGCTTTGCTGGGTAGGGCCATGGTACTGATACAACGATTTGAAAAGAGAGGAGCTTCAATTCTTTATGTAATCGAGGCAACAGGCTCCCTTCTGGGGGGGCTTATTTTTTACCTTATTCTGGCTGGAAGGGTCTCACATTTGGGGATTATTATTCTGACGCTTCTACCTTTGATTCTTCTGGGAAAGAAAAAATTATACCCAGTAGCAATTCCCTTTCTCGTTTTGTTTTTCATGAGCGGTCCCCTGGAGGAGGCCCTTTACAATTTTATTGAACCGGATTACTCTGTGACGCTCCTGAGGGATACAAAGAGAGGGAAAATATTTGTTTTGGAAAGGGAAGGTGAGTTCGTTCTTTATGAAAATGGCGAAATTGTAGCGTCACAGGTTCCAGACCTGGTAATCCAAGAAGAGATTATGGCTTATCTTGGTTCTTTCTCCAAAAAACCAAAGGTCCTTTTTCTTTGTGGGGGTCTTTCCTTTGATCTAAACCAACTTTCAGAATTTTCCAGCGATTTTTACGTGACAGAACTTGATCCCGAGATGATAAATTTGTACAAAAAGGTACTCAATCCAGATTTAAGCCCAAAAGTGAAATTGGTAGGCAAAGACCCTGTCCATTATATAAAGACTACCAGGGATTCTTTTGATGTAGTTATAATGGTTTCTGAGCTTCCAGTCTCTCTTATACATTACCGTTTACTCACTCTGGATAATATAAGAATCATCAAAGAACATCTTAAAGATGGCGGATTGCTGCTGGTCATGCTTCCTTTTGAAGAAACCTTCCCTGATCCTTTCTTAAGAAAAGTACATGAAGACTTCTGGGCCACCATGAAATCGGTCTTTGGGAACCCCTATTACCTTCTTGGGGAGCATGTTACCTATATTTCGAGAAAGCCGGATTTTGCAACAATTAAAAAGGTAGTGGAGAACATAAATTTCCAGAGGATTTCATGGATGTATTTTGTATTCAGGATGAGGGACATGCGCAAGTTGACGCCGGGTGTCCCGATGAAATTTTCAGATCCGGGAGTTCTTAAAAAATCCATTCTCTTTGAGGAAAAGAAATTCAACCGAAGGCCATTATTCCTTTATTATTTTGCCCTTGGGGTGTTCCTGTTGCTTGTAATTTATTTCTCTATTGCTTCTTTCCCTTCTTCAGCACTTTTCGCTATTTTCACAACAGGCATCTTTTCCATGGTCTTTGATCTATTTGTTATGAACCTTATTCAATTTAAGACCGGGCTTATCTATTCTCAGCTTGTGCTTGTGCTAACTCTCTTTCATGTGGGATTGTCTCTCGGTGCCTATGCGGGCTATAAACTCAAGCTTAGAAGTTTTACTGGGGTGGATTTTGGAATCTGGACAACCAGTATTGTAGCCCTTACCTTTTATTATATACCATCGCAATTTTTGTTTATCGCTGTGTTCTTTATTGCCTTTTTCACGGGTTTTCAGTTCTCTGTTGTGAATCGTTATTTTTTACAGGGTGAGAAGCTTTACCTCTTTGATATTCTCGGAGGACTCTGTGGGACTCTCATATTTCTTTACTCCTATCTTGAAGCAGGAATTCTGGGAGTTGTTATAACTGTGATCTTGTTCAAAACAGTTTCCCTTTTAAGGTCATATTTCCGAAGCAGGTAACATTATAAATTTAGGTTTGAATATCCAGAGGTATTACCTTATTATTATAACTGTCAGGCCCCCGTAGCTCAGTAGGACAGAGCGGCGGTTTCCTAAACCGCAGGCCAGAGGTTCGAATCCTCTCGGGGGCACTTGACAAAATGGAGGGAGTAATTTATAATTTTCTGGCTTTTGAAGGCCTGTAGCTCAATTGGCTAGAGCACCGGATTCCAAATCCGGCGGTTGGGGGTTCGAGTCCCTCCAGGCCTGTATCGAGTAAAAGGGGGTATATTATGAGAATTAAAGTGGCTTTAGTTTGTACTGAATGTAAGAGAAAAAATTATACCACAACTAAAAATAGAAATAAAAAGATGAATAAAATTGAATTAAGAAAATACTGTAAATTTTGTAGAAAACATACACTCCACAGGGAGTCCAAGATATGATTAAAAAGTTTGTAAAATTTGTTAAGGAATCTTGGGCAGAACTGAGAAGAGTCACATGGCCCACCAGAGAGTCTTTATGGGGTGGGACGTTGGGTGTTATATTGCTTTCCACCTTTTTTGTGATATACATGTGGGTCCTTGATCAAATTATATCCAGGATCATACAGTTGATTTTGAGGTGATCTCAATGGCAAAAAAAGAGAATGGAAATACAGAGGATAAGAAGTGGGTCGTTTTCTGGACGGTATCCGGCCGGGAGAAGAAGGCCGTTAGAGTTGCTGAGAAGATTTTGAAAGAGCAGGGTCTTTCAGAGGTTGCAGAGGTGCTTCTCCCCACTCAAATAATTCCCAAGATCAAGAAAGGGAAAAGAGTGCTTCTGGAGAAACCGATTTACAGAGGCTATGTGATCATCGGTATAAAAAATGATCCTCAAATTATTGATGAAGTTATTAAGGCAGTGACTCAAACAGGTCTTATGAGAGCCGTTATATCAAAAGATACCATTATCAGTTTGAGCGAAAATGAAATAAACAAGATTAAGAAAATAGAAGAACGCGAAAAGCAGAAAAAAGTCAAAGAAATTCCGTTTTTAAAGGGAGAAATTGTGAGGATTGTGAGAGGACCCTTTGCTGATTTTACAGGTCAGGTGGATGAAATTTATGCGGATAAACAAAAGTTGAAAGTACTGGTAAACATTTTTGGCAGGACTACCCCTGTCATTTTGGATTTTCTTGAAGTAGAAAGAATTTAAAAGGAGGAGAAAATGCCCCCTAAAAAAGAAGTTATAGCACAGGTTAAATTGCAAATTCCGGCTGGTCAGGCATCTCCCGCTCCTCCAGTGGGACCAGCGCTGGGGCAGCACGGTGTGAATATAATGCAATTTGTGAAGGAATTTAATGACCGAACAAAGGATAAACAGGGTTATATAATTCCTGTGGTAATTACTATCTATAAGGATCGCTCCTTTACCTTTGTTCTTAAGACTCCACCGGCATCGGAGCTTCTCAAAAAAGCTGCAGGTATTGCCAAGGGTTCTGGAGAGCCTAACAAGGTCAAGGTTGGGAAGGTAAAGAGAAGCCAGGTTGAAGAGATAGCAAAAATGAAAATGCCGGATCTGAATGCCAACGACATCGAAGCTGCAATGAGAATAATAGAGGGAACCGCAAGAAGTATGGGAATTGAAATAGTGGAGGATTGAAATGGCAAAGCATGGAAAAAGATATCAGGCATTGCTGGAAAAGGTGGATAGAAGTAAAGAGTATACCCTGGACGAGGCCATAAAACTTGTGAAGGAATTGAAGTCTGCCAAGTTCGATGAGACTGTGGAAGTTGCTGTGAAACTGGGTGTCGATCCCAGAAAGGCTGATCAGATGGTTAGGGGTTCTGCTGTACTCCCCCATGGCCTGGGTAAGAAGGTAAAAGTTCTGGTTATTACAAGGGGGGATAAGGAACAAGAGGCTTTAGATGCGGGGGCGGATTATGTGGGATTTCAGGATATAATCGATAAAATAAAAGGCGGCTGGTTGGATTTCGACCATGTAGTTGCCACTCCAGATGCTATGCCGGAGGTGGCTAAACTCGGACGAATTCTTGGACCACGTGGCTTAATGCCTTCTCCCAAAACAGGAACTGTTACACAGGATGTGGGGAGAGTTGTAAAGGAACTCAAAAAAGGTAGAGTGGAGTTCAGAGTTGATAAAACTGGAAATATTCATGTTCCTGTAGGAAAAGTATCCTTTGATGATCAAGCTCTCAAGGAAAATATTCTAGCATTTTTTGAGGAACTTTTAAATCAGAGACCTCAGAATTTTAAAGGAACCTACATAAGGTCTTGTCATCTTTCGCCAACAATGGGACCTTCTGTAAAGGTTGACGTAAATGATATTTTGAAGCAAACAAACAGGTGAGGTAATCATGGTTAAGCCAGAAAAAATACAGGAAGTAGAACAGATTAAAGAAATTTTAAAGGATGCCAAGGCTGTTTATCTTTCGGATTTCACTCATCTTACCGTTGCAGAAATCAATGAACTCAGACACAAACTGAAGGAGAAGAAGGCACTTTACAAGGTGATAAAGAACACCAGGGCCCGTTTTGCTTTCGAGGCACTTGGCTACAAAGACCTTGTTCCTTATCTTGAAGGCCCCAATGCACTTCTGGTGGCTTATGAAGATGAGATAGAACCTCTAAAAGTTTTCTTTGATTTTAAAAAGGAGGTAGGTAAGGGGGTTTTAAAGGTTGGAGAACTGGAAGGTAGGATATATGAGGAAAGAGATCTTGAATCTCTTTCCAAATTGCCAGGCAAGAAGGAACTTCATGCCAAGCTTGTTATGGGCTTGAATTCTGTGTTCTACAGGCTGGTCAGTGCTTTGAACTGGCCTTTGAGTTCCCTTGTCTGGACACTTGAGTCAATTAAGAAAACAAAAGAAAAAGAGGAGGGTAATTAAAATGTCGGAAAAGAAAAGCGTTGCAGAAATAGTGGAGATGATTGAATCTCTGAGTGTACTTGAGCTATCGGAACTCGTAAAACAGCTTGAAGAAAAATTTGGTGTCAGCGCACAGATGCCGGTGGTTGCTGCAGCCGGAGGAGCTCAGGCTCCCCAGGCAGCACAAGCCCAGGAAGAAAAGACCGAGTTTGATGTGGTTTTGGTAGAGGCAGGACCCCAGAAGATCAAAGTCCTGAAAGAGGTAAGAACCATTACAGGTTTGGGCCTTAAGGAAGCCAAGGAACTTGTTGAGAGTCTGCCCAAACCACTGAAAGAAGGAGTGTCCAAAGAAGAGGCCGATAAGATTAAACAACTTTTGGAAGGTCTTGGCGCCAAAGTGGAGATAAAATAAAATCCTTGACCGTTTCAAAATCAGTGTACTATTTTCTGACCTTTGGAGGTGGTATGCCTTCAAAGGTCGACTTATGTTTTTTGAAGGAGGTGTAAATTGTCAGCCATGAAGGAAATAAAACGTGTGGGTGAGAAACCTGAGCCATATGAAATGCCCAACCTCCTTATGTTGCAGTTGCAGTCATTTGCTCAACTTCTCGAGGAGAAGGTCCCACCTGAGAAAAGAACTAAGAAGAGCATTCATGGTGTTTTTCAGGAAATTTTTCCTATAACCGACATACATAATAAATATTCACTCGAATATGTAGAATACAGAATAGATCCACCCAAACGTACACCTGAGGAGTGTAAGGAAAAGAGTTTAACTTATTCCGCTGCTCTCTGGGCAAAATTGAGCCTCAAGAAAAAGAACGAAGAAACCGGACAGTTCGAGGAGGCCATAACCCAGGAGGCATATATCTGTGATATCCCGTATATGACGGAACGAGGAACTTTTGTAATAAATGGGGTGGAGAGGGTCATTGTAAACCAGCTCCATCGTTCCCCAGGGGTATATCTTGAAACCGAGGCCAAGGGAGCCGCAGCCTACAAGGCTCTGCTTGTCCCCTACCGTGGCCCATGGGTAGAGATTACCATAGATGGTTCCAAAAATATCGGGATAACTGTCTCCAAAAGAAGAAAAATTCCTGTTACAAGATTCCTTAGAGCAATAGGATACTCCAGAACAGAAGATATTTTCCGCTTGCTGGTTGATACCAGAAAGGTAAAGGTTAAAGACCTAAAAGGTGATGAGCCGTATCTTATAATTCATGATATCGTAAACAAAGAAACAGGTGTTGTTCTTAAGGAGGGGCCGGTTAAGCTGGAGGATATCGGTCTCCAGACTCTAAAAGATTTAAAAATCTCCGAAATCGAAGTTGCAAACCTTGATGACCCCGCAGTGGATGTTATTTACGCTACCTACAGACAGGATAGGATTAAAGGAGAAGAAGGTGCAATAGGAAATGTTTATAGAACATTGAGATATACTCCACCACCCGAAGATAAGGAAGAGGCGAGGAAATACATTCGTGATTTCTTCTTCTCTCCACAAAAATTCTACATGGGAGAGGTAGGAAGATTCAAATTGAATTTGAGACTGGGGTTAAAAACTCCTCTGGAAGTGGAGAATCTGGAACCTGAGGATATGGTTTCTGTGGTAAAGGCACTGCTTCGACTGTATAAAGGTGAGGAGCAAGAAGATGATGTTGATGATCTTTCGAATAGAAGAGTCAGAAGTGTTGGAGAATTGCTCTATGAGCAGTTCAGGATAGCTTTCGCCAGACTCAGTAAGCTTATCAAGGAAAGAATGGTATTGAGTGACGATGCTTCATTAACACCACGAAAACTTGTTAACCCTCGTCTTGTAACCGCCAGCCTTCTATCATACTTCACAACAGAAAGACTCTCTCAGTTTCTTGACCAGACAAATCCTCTTTCTGAATTAACGCATAAGAGAAGGCTCTCTGCTCTTGGTAAAGGCGGGTTAACCAGAGAAACTGCAGGATTTGAAGTTAGAGATGTACATCCATCACATTATGGTAGGTTGTGTCCCATAGAGACTCCGGAAGGACAGAATATCGGTCTCATCACATCTCTTACAACATACGCAAAGATAGATCGTTTTGGATTTCTTATGACTCCTTTAAGAAAGGTAAAGAACAGCTATGTAACCGATGAGATTCAAGAACTTACACCCCATGAGGAGGCAAACTACAAGATTGCTCCTGCTGATACCCCTGTAGATCCAAAAACCGGTAAAATCCTGGGAGATACAGTGTGGGTAAGATATAAGGGTGCATATCCTCTTGTAAAACCGGAAGAAGTTGACTTCATTGATGTATCCCCAAGACAGCTTGTTTCTCCATCCGCTTCTCTAATTCCGTTTCTTGAACATGACGATGCTAACCGTGCATTAATGGGATCAAACATGCAGCGCCAGGCAGTTCCTCTTCTTGAACCTGAGCCTCCAATTGTGGGTACGGGCATGGAAAAGAAGATAGCGAGGGATTCAGGTAGTGTTGTACTGGCAAGAACCAATGGTGAAGTGGTGTATGTAGATTCCAAAAAGATAGTGTTGAAGGTACCTAAGAGAGGTAGAAAATCACTGCTAGAAGAGAAAACTGAGGTTTATGAACTTACAAAGTTCGGCCGTTCCAACCAGAATACGCTAATAAATCAACGTCCTCTGGTAAGAGTCGGTGATAAGGTGAAGGCCGGCCACGTCATGGCAGATGCCTCTGCAACCAAAAATGGTGAGCTCGCTCTTGGCAAAAACCTTCTTGTGGCCTTTATACCCTGGTATGGGTATAACTTCGAGGACGCTATTGTGGTATCCGAGAATCTGTTGAAAAAGGATACCTTCACATCCATTCATATTCTGGAGTATGAAGTTGAAGTGAGGGAAACAAAGCTCGGGCCCGAGGAGATTACCCGGGACCTGCCCAATGTCTCAGAAGAGGAATTGAAGAATCTAGATGATAATGGAATTGTGCGCATAGGAGCAGAAGTTAAACCAGGTGATATCCTGGTTGGGAAGGTAACACCTAAAGGAGAGAGAGAACTTACCCCCGAGGAAAGATTGATTTATGCTATTTTCTCTGAAAAAGCTAAAGATGTAAGGGATACTTCAAAGCGTGTTCCTCCAGGAGTGACAGGAGTTGTTGTTGATGTAGTGGTTCTTTCTAGAAGAAAAGATGATCCTCTTTCCATTAAAGTTACAAGGGAGAAGAAACTGGAAGCTGAAAGAAGAGCTGAAGCAGCTAAAAAGCAAATCAGGGAAAAACTAAAACAGAAAATTAAAGAACTTCTTGTGGGCGAAAAGTTGAAAAAGAGCCTCAGAACTCGGGAGGGTAGAATACTTAAGAGGCAAGGTGAAAAGATAGATTCTGAACTTTTTGAAAAATTCCATCCTGTTAAGATAAACTTTGAGGAAGATATAATAGAGAATACTGAAAAACTGGAACTGGTAAGAGGTCTTTTAAGAGAGGCCCAGGAACTTGAAAGAAAGATAATAGACAGGATGAACATGGAGATGGAACAGATTGAACGCGGTGATGAATTGCCCCCTGGAGTCCTTCAGCTGGTAAAGGTTTATGTGGCACAGAAGAGAAAGTTGCAGGTGGGAGATAAGCTCTCGGGAAGGCATGGAAACAAGGGTGTGGTTGCAAAGATAGCTCCCCAGGAAGATATGCCCTTCCTGGATGATGGTACGCCGGTTGATGTGGTACTGAACCCGTTAGGTGTTCCCTCTCGTATGAATGTGGGGCAGATCTTGGAGACAATTCTTGGCTGGGCTGGAAAGGAAAAGGGTGTATACTATGCCTGTCCAGTATTTGAAGGGTTTAGTCCCGAGCAGATAAGTAAAGAGCTTAAATCTGCCGGATTACCCGAAGATGGTAAGGTAAGGATCAGAGACGGAAAGAGTGGTGAATATCTTGACTTCCCTGTTACTGTGGGATACATGTATATGATGAAACTTGTCCATATGGTGGAGGATAAAGTTCACGCGAGAGCCATTGGTCCTTACTCACTCATTACACAGCAACCTGTCGGAGGAAAAGCACACTTCGGTGGACAGAGATTCGGAGAAATGGAAGTTTGGGCACTTGAGGCATATGGTGCTGCATATACCCTTCAGGAAATGCTTACATACAAATCTGATGATATTAAAGGTAGAAATGAACTCTATGCTGCTATCATTAAAGGAAAAGAGCCGCCAGAACCTGGAATCCCAGCATCTTTTGACGTACTTTTGAAACATTTAAGAGGCCTTGGCCTCGATGTAGAATTAGAAACAGAGGAGTGATTTAAATATGGCCGAAGCAACAAGCCCCAAAAATTTATTGTCAATTGGTTTGAAGCTTGCCTCCCCAGACGTTATTAGGAGCTGGTCCCATGGGGAGGTTAAAAAAGCCGAAACCATTAATTACAGGACTCAGAAACCAGAGAGAGACGGATTGTTCTGCGAGAGGATTTTTGGTCCAGTTAAAGACTACGAATGTAGCTGTGGAAAATACAAGGGTAGAAGATATAAAGGTATAATCTGTGACAGATGTGGGGTGGAGGTTACCTCTTCTTCTGTGAGAAGAGAGAGGATGGGACATATTGAACTTGCAGTTCCTGTGGCTCATATATGGTATTATAAGTCTACACCGTCTATAATCGGTACTCTTCTTGATCTTACTATCAGAGAACTGGAACAGATCCTCTATTATGATGCTTATATAGTCACTGATCCTGGTGAGACGAACCTTTTGAAAGGACAGGTTCTTACTGAGTCAGAATATCTTGAACTGAGAGATAAGTACGGGAATGATTTTGAAGCTGACATGGGAGCTCCTCCTATTAAAAAGCTTTTGGAGGAACTCGACCTTGAGAAACTTTCTGCAGAACTCAGGGCATTGATACAGCTTGAAAAATCACCGTTGAGGAAAGGGAAACTCCTCAAGAAACTTAGAGTTGTTGAAGCATTCCTCAATTCAGGTAGTAGACCGGAATGGATGATACTGGAAGTTATACCTGTAATACCACCTGATCTTAGGCCTCTTGTTCCACTGGATGGAGGTAGGTTTGCCACCAGTGACCTCAATAACCTCTACAGGAGAGTGATCACGAGAAATAATAGGCTGAGAAATATGATTGAGCTGAATGCTCCGGAGATTATCCTTCGGAATGAGAAGAGGATGTTACAGGAAGCAGTGGATGCACTTCTGGATAACTCGAGGAGAAGAAGACCAGTCACAGGTAGAGGGGGAAGGAAATTAAAATCTCTCTCTGACGCATTAAGGGGCAAGAAGGGCCTTTTAAGAAGAAACCTTCTGGGTAAGAGAGTAGACTATTCCGGACGTTCCGTTATTGTTGTGGCTCCTGAACTGAAACTGCATCAGGTGGCAATTCCAAAAGAGATGGCAATCGAGCTGTTTCGCCCTTTTGTGGAGCATAAACTGGAGGAGTCGGGTCTTGCTGAATCTATAAGAACTGCAAGAAGATTGCTTCAGAAGAGACACGAGGGTGTGTGGGAGCTTCTTGAAAGGATTGTTAAAGACCATCCTGTACTTCTTAACAGAGCACCCACATTACACAGGGTATCAATCCAAGCCTTTGAACCTGTACTTGTTGAAGGTAAGGCCATAGGGCTTCATCCACTGGTTTGTACTGCATACAATGCAGATTTTGATGGTGACCAGATGGCGGTTTTTGTTCCCACCTCCTACGAGGCCCAGCTGGAAAGTTATTCTCTCCTTCTAGCACCAAATAATATACTCTCTCCTGCCCATGGTAAACCACTGGCAGCTCCCACTAAAGATATGGTTATTGGGTTGCACTATCTCACTAAAGTTAAGCCTGGGGCGAAGGGAGAAGGTAAATATTTCTCTTCCATTGAGGAAGCAAGAATTGCTTATTACAACGGTTATGTGGATGTTCATGCTCTGGTAAAGGTTAACTATAAGGGTGAAATTATAGAGACTACTGTTGGCCGTATCATTTACAATGATATTGTCCCTGAAGAATTGAGATTTGTGAATACGGAGATGGATAAAAAGGCTCTACAGGAAATTACCCTCAGGTCTTTCAAAACAGTGGGTGTAGCAAGAACTGCAGAATTTCTTGATGATATGAAGGCCATGGGCTTCTTCTATGCAACCATTGCTGGTATCACCTTCGGTGTAGATGATATGATTGTACCTGAGGAAAAGGCTTCTATCATCCAGAGAGCTATGGAAGAAAGAGAAAAAGTGGAAAATGCTTATAGGAAACAATTGATTTCCAAAGTAGAAAGATATCAGAAGATACTGGATATATGGACACGGGCTACCGATGAAGTGAAAATGGTCATGCTGGATAAGATGAAAAAAGACAAGGAAGGATTTAATCCTATCTTCATGATGGTACATTCAGGTGCAAGAGGTAATGAAGACCAAGTAAAACAGCTTGCTGGAATGAGAGGTCTTATGGCAAGACCTTCCAAAAGCAAGGAGACTATTGGAGAACTCATAGAGACCCCCATTATATCTAATTTTAAAGACGGTCTGAGTGTGCTTGAATACTTCATTTCCACACATGGTGCCAGAAAAGGGCTCTCCGATACGGCTTTAAAGACTGCAGATGCAGGACACCTCACCAGGAGATTGGTTGATGTTGCTCAGAGTGTAGTAGTAACCATGGAGGATTGTGGCGCCATAATGGGTAGAAAGATTCGGGCCCTCAAAGAGGGAGAGACGGTGATTGAACCACTGAGAGAAAGGATAGTGGGAAGAGTGGCTGCAGAAGATGTAATGGATCCTGTGACAGGTGAGGTTATAGTAGAGGACGGACAGGAAATAACCGAGGAAATCGCAGAAAGAATAGAGCAGGTTGGTATAGAAGAGGTAGAGGTAAGATCAGTATTGAGATGTGAAGCAAGAAAGGGTGTATGTGCGAAATGTTACGGTAGAAATCTGGCAACAGGAAGGCTTGTGGAGCTTGGTGAGGCAGTCGGAGTTATGGCTGCTCAATCCATTGGTGAACCCGGAACACAGCTTACACTGAGAACATTCCACACAGGAGGAGCTGCTGAAAGAATAACAGAGGATGTAAGACACTGTGCACCTTTTGATGGAGTGGTTAAATTTTCCGGACTTAAGCTCGTGGAGAAGAAAGATCATTGGATAGCTCTGAGCAAAAAGGGCAAGATAATCATAGAAAGAGCAGACGGTAAAATTTCAAGAGTATTTAATGTTCCCTATGGTTCCTATGTATTTGTGAAGGATGGTCAGAAGGTTAGGGAAAAACAGGTACTATGTGAGTGGGAACCTTACAGTCTGCCTATTCTGGCATCCAGGCATGGAATTGTGAGATTCAAAGATATTATTGAAGGGATTACAGTGAAGGAAGTAATTGAAGAAGACAAGATCGAGAGAGTAATTGAACTTGATAGATATAAGAGATACTTCCCCAAGATAGAACTTCTTGATAAGGAAACAGGTGAAATTATCGAAGAGATCATGCTTGTGAAGGATGCGAGATTGTCGGTTTATGATGGAGAAGAAGTTTCTCCTGGTGATGTGATTGCTAGATTGCCCAGAGAGGCTGGAAAAACCAGAGATATTACTGGCGGTCTCCCAAGGGTTGAAGAACTCTTTGAGGCAAGGACTCCTAAAAACAAGGCAGTTGTTGCCGAGGTTTCGGGAATTGTAAAAATTCTTAAGGAAGAAAAAGGTGTCATTAAAGTCAAGGTTATTGCTGATACTGGAGAGGAATTCAATTATTCTATTCCTTATGGAAGTTATCTCTTAGTGGAGGATGGTGAGAGGATTGAAGCCGGGGAACCCCTAACCACAGGTCCGATTGATCCTCATGATATTCTGAAGATAAAGGGAAAGGATTATGTGCAGGAATTCCTTCTAGACCAGATACAGGAAGTTTACAGATTGTCAGGAGTTAAGATTGATGATAGGCATATTGAGATTATTGTGAGACAGATGATGAGAAAAGTGAAGATTGAAGATGCTGGCGATACCAGACTGATTGAAGGTGATATAGTTGATTTTGCTACGGTTCAGGAAGTTAACGAAGAAACCGAGAGAAGAGGTGGAAAACCTGCTAAGTATAAACCTGTACTTCTTGGAATTACAAGAGCATCACTGGCTACCGAAAGCTTCCTTGCAGCTGCCTCCTTCCAAGAGACAACAAAGGTTCTTGCAACTGCAGCTATTGCAGGAAAGAGGGATAAACTAGAAGGCCTCAAGGAGAACGTGATTATCGGCAGTTTGATTCCAAGTGGAACCGGAATGAAAGAATTTAGAGAAATAGAGCTTGTTGAAGAAGAGGAGGAAAAAGGACTTCAAGAAGCAGGGTAAAAGTCAGGCCGAAAGGCTTGACATAAGCTAAAAAGGAGTTTATTATTTTAAAACTTGCAGTTTAAAAGGGAGGATATTATGCCTACAATTAATCAGTTAGTGAGAAAGGGCAGAAAACTAAAAAAGAAGAAATCGAAATCACCGGCTCTTGAGGGTAATCCTCAGAAGAGGGGAGTTTGTATTAGGGTTTATACAACAACCCCGAAAAAGCCTAATTCGGCATTGAGAAAAGTGGCTAAGGTGAGACTTTCAAATGGAAAAGAGGTTGTTGCTTATATACCAGGTGAAGGACACAACTTACAGGAACACTCAGTGGTTTTGGTGAGAGGTGGCAGGGTTAAGGATCTTCCTGGTGTGAAATATCACATTGTAAGAGGTAAATATGATGCTGCTGGTGTGGAAGGTAGAAGAAACTCGAGATCCCTTTATGGAACCAAAAAACCAAAACCAGCAACAGCCTGAGGAGGGATGAGACATGAGGAGGAGAAGGGCTCCAGAGAGAGAAATAGTTCCCGATCCAAAGTATGGATCTACAATAGCTGCAAAATTTATTAATAATCTTATGTGGGATGGGAAAAAATCTCTTGCTCAGAAGATATTTTACCGTGCACTTGACTATATAGAGGAGAAAACAGGTAAGAACGGTTATGAGGTTTTTGAGAAGGCTATAGAGAATGTAAAACCAAAAATCGAAGTCAGGCCAAGAAGAGTAGGTGGTGCAACCTATCAGGTACCAGTAGAGGTAAGGCCTAAGAGGCAACTTTCGCTTGCCATAAAATGGATTATAAAGGCTGCACGTCAGCGTCCTGAAAGGAGAATGTTTGAAAGATTAGCCAATGAGCTTATTGACGCCTCACAAAATCAGGGGGCAGCTATAAAAATCAAAGAAAATACCCATAAAATGGCAGAGGCAAACAGGGTATTTGCACATTATAAGTGGTAAGGCGAGATGGAGACCACTCTGTATGACATAGATAAGATGCGCAATATCGGCTTCGCAGCTCACATTGATGCGGGTAAAACTACTACCACAGAGCGTATTTTATACTATACTAAAAGAATTCATAGAATAGGTGAGGTGGATAACGGAACTGCGACCACAGACTGGATGATTCAGGAGAAGGAAAGAGGAATAACAATAACAAGTGCAGCTACCACTTGTATATGGAAAGGATATAGAATTAACATAATAGATACCCCGGGCCATGTTGATTTTACTGCAGAGGTGGAGAGATCGCTCAGGGTACTGGATGGCCTTGTTGTGATATTCTGTGGTGTTGCAGGGGTGGAGCCCCAATCTGAAACAGTATGGCATCAGGCTGACAGATATAACGTTCCACGCATTGTTTTTATTAATAAGCTCGATAGACTTGGTGCTGATCCGGATAGAGCCATTGAAATGATAGAGGATAGATTTAATGCCAGAACGTTAAAAATGCAGCTTCCTGTGGGTCTTGAGGCTGACTTTATAGGTGTTATTGATGTTGTTGAAAAAAGGAAATATATCTGGGATATAGACGAAACCGGTGAGACATATAGGACAGAGGATGTTGAGGGAGATCCAGAGGTGGAGAAGGCGTACGAAGAATTAATAAATAAACTTTCTGAGGTCGATGAACATGTAATTAAAGAGTTCCTCGAGAAGGGTACAGTTTCTCCAGAGCTGGTGAGAAAGGCCATTAGAAAAGCTGTATTAAAGAGAGAGTTTATACCTGTTTTCATGGGGTCTGCTTTAAAAAATAAAGGTATTCAGCCTCTTCTTGATGCAATTGTATATTATCTTCCCTCTCCAAAAGATATCGGTGAGGTTTATGGCATCAATCCATTTACTGGAGAGAGAGAAGTAAGAAAGGCAGATCCGGAAGAGCCATTTTCAGGTGTAGTTTTTAAAATTCAGTTTGATAGGCATGCAGGACACCTCGCATACACAAGAGTTTACTCGGGAACTCTCAAAATTAATAAAAAGGTTTACAATAGCACAGAAGGAACCAAGGAAAGAGTTACAAGAATATTTCTTATGCATGCCGACAAAAAAGAGCAGAGACTGGAAGCGAAAGCAGGGGAGATAGTTGCCCTTGCAGGGTTTAAAAACGTCAAAACAGGTGATACCATATGTGATGAAGAACATCCCATTCTTTTTGAAGGGATGAGATTTCCAGAACCTGTAGTATCAGTGGCTGTGGAACCCAGATCTGCCAGAGATGAGGAAAAACTGGAAACCACCCTACAATCCCTCACCAATGAAGACCCTACATTTAAAATCAAAAAAGATAAAGAGACTGGTCAGTTACTGATATCTGGTATGGGCGAATTACATCTAGAGATACTGGTAGATAGAGTAAAAAGAGAATTTGGAATTCCAGTTAGAGTGGGTAAGCCAGAGGTTTCATATAGAGAGACAATACAGGAAATGGTCACCATAAAAGAACGCTTCGATCGAGAAATCGGGGGTAATAGAGAAAAAGCTTATGTGGAGGTTGATATTGTTCCAAGAAAGAGAGGAGAAGGTAACAGGATTACAGTAAAACCGGAGATGGATCCTGAGCTTAAAGAAAGATTGATAAATGCGGGAATAGAGTCTCTTTCCTTTGGTCCGCTCCTGGGCTATCCTGTGATTGATGTAGAAGTGATTATCAAAAAGATCAGTGATGAGAGAGAATCTACGCCCTTGGGGCTGGAGCTGGCTTTAAGAAGAGCCGTACAAGAAGGTTTGAGAAAGGGGAAACCCGTTTTATTAGAACCCGTAGTCCTGGTCGAGGTCATTTCACCTGCAGACTATGTGGGAAATATAGTGAGTGATCTCGGCCAGAGAGGTGGAGAATTGGAGGGTATAGAGGTTTTAACAGAAAGATTGCAAAAGGTTAGGGCCCATGTGCCCTTGAGGAAAATGCTGGGGTATGTCACTGATCTCAGGTCCATTACACAGGGGCGAGGAAATTTCTGGATGAAACTGGCATACTTTTCGCCCCTTAAAAAGGAAGACGTAGAAACAAAAATATGGAGGTAGGATAAAATGGCAAAGGAAAAATTTGTGAGAACCAAGCCACATCTCAATGTGGGTACAATCGGACATGTGGACCATGGTAAGTCCACATTGACTGCTGCAATAACCAAGTACCTCTCGCTCAAGGGGCTTGCAAAGTATGTTCCATTCGACCAGATAGACAAGGCACCAGAGGAGAAGGCCCGTGGTATTACCATCCAGCTTGCACACATCGAGTATGAGACTGAAAAGAGACACTATGCTCATATTGACTGTCCCGGGCACGCAGACTATGTGAAGAACATGATTACAGGTGCAGCACAGATGGATGGGGCGATCCTCGTGGTTTCTGCTCCTGACAGTGTTATGCCTCAGACGAGAGAGCATGTGCTCCTGGCACGTCAAGTGAATGTTCCTTACATCGTTGTTTTCATGAATAAGATAGATATGATAGATGATCCAGAGCTGCTTGATCTGGTTGAGCTGGAAATTAGAGACCTTCTCAATCAGTATGAATTTCCTGGAGATGAAGTGCCGGTGATCAGGGGTTCTGCTTTGAAGGCCCTGGAAGAGTGTGATGATAATCTTGAGTGCGAGTGGTTCAAGGCTGTTCATGAATTGCTGGATGCTCTTGATGAATATATTCCTGAGCCACAGAGGGATGTTGATAAACCATTCCTTATGGCAATAGAGGATATATTCTCAATTACTGGTCGTGGAACAGTGGTTACAGGTAGAGTTGAGCGTGGAAGACTCACCCCCGGTGAGGAAGTGGAAATTGTTGGCTTCAGAGACGAACCTATCAGAACAACCGTCACATCTATAGAAATGTTCAGAAAGATTCTGGATGAAGCACTGCCTGGTGACAATGTGGGACTCCTTTTAAGAGGTGTTAAGAAGGACGAGGTTGAAAGGGGTATGGTGGTAGCAAAACCCGGTTCCATTAACCCTCATAAGAAGTTCAGAGCCCAGGTTTACGTGCTCAAAAAAGAAGAGGGTGGAAGACACACTCCGTTCTTCACCGGTTACAGACCTCAATTCTATTTCAGGACTACAGATGTTACGGGTACAATCAAGTTGCCAGAGGGAAGAGAGATGGTTATGCCTGGAGATCACGTAAATCTTGAAGTAGAACTCATATACCCCGTGGCTATTGAAAAAGAGCTCAGATTCGCTATCCGTGAAGGTGGAAGGACTGTTGGCGCAGGTGTTGTAACAGACATTATAGAGTAAGAATCATGTTAGAGGGAAAAATAAGAATAAAATTAAAATCATTTGATGCTGCTCTTGTGGATAGGTCTGCCAAGAGAATTGCTCTCACGGCGAAGACAAGTGGGGCAGAGGTATCTGGACCGATACCTCTACCAACAAAAAGGACGCTGTTTTCTGTGATCAGATCTCCACATGTTCATAAAAGATCCCAGGAGCAGTTTGAACTTAGGGTCCACAAAAGATTGATAGAGATAAGAAAACCCACGCAGGAAACAATAGATAAACTTTCAAGGTTAGATCTACCTGCAGGTGTGGATGTTGAAATAAAAATGCTGTGAGGTGAATGATGATAGGTTTGATAGGTAGAAAGCTGGGCATGACCCAGATCCCTACCAAAGACGGCTCGATGACTGCTGTTACGGTCATTGAAGCCGGCCCCTGTTACGTCCTTCAGGGGAAGACTACAGAGAGGGACGGGTATAATGCCCTGAAACTTGGTTTTGGGGAAATAAAGGCCAGAAAGCTTAATAAACCCATCCTCGGAGAATTGAAGAAAATCTTCGGGGAGAAGGAGAGCTATCCTGCGCTGGTGATTAAGGAGATAAGGACGGAGGATGCGCAGAATTTCAAACCCGGACAGGAACTCAAGGTGGATATATTTCAGGAAGGCGAAAAAATCGATATTACTGGTATCAGCAAAGGTAAGGGTTTCCAAGGTGTCATGAAAAGGTGGGGCTTTTCGGGCGGTCCCAAATCCCATGGCTCAAAGTTTCACCGTAAACCAGGTTCCATTGGACAGCACACCGAGCCTGCAAGGGTCTGGAAGGGTAAGAAGATGCCTGGACATGCAGGTATGAAGAGAGTCACTGTGAAGAACCTGGAGATAGTGAAGATATATCCGGAGAAGAATCTTGTTCTTGTTAAAGGCGCTATACCCGGTCCCAATGGTGGCATCGTTGTGCTTAAAAAAGCAAAGGAGAGGAGTAAATGAAGGCACCATTGTATAACAGCGCTGGCGACAAAATCGGCGAAATAGAGTTGAAAGAGGAAATCTTCGGAAGAGAGCCCAAGAAACATGTGATATGGGAAGTGGTGAAGATGTATTTAGCCAATAGACGACAGGGGACTCATAAGGCTAAAACTAGGGCAGAGATTGTGGGTTCAAATAGAAAGATTTACCCTCAGAAGGGCCTCGGAAGAGCCAGGCATGGAAGCAGGAAGGCACCGATTTTTGTGGGCGGAGGAAAAGCGCATGGTCCAAGGCCGAGAGATTATTACTATGAAGTTCCCAAGAAGGTGAAAAGGTTGGCCCTTTCATATGCTCTTTCTGATAGAGCGAGGGAAGGCAGGATACTGGTGTTTGAAGAATTCAGTTTCGAAAAGCCGAAGACCAAAGATATGGTGACTCTCTTGGAGAAGATTGGAATTTCCGGGAAGAATGCTGTATTCTTAAGTGGCGAATATAACAGAAATCTCTATCTTTCTGGTAGAAATATTCCAAAGATAGATGTAAAACTCGCACAGGATGTTAATACATACGACGTAGTGAAGGCAGAATACGTGGTTGTAGATAAAGCAGGGATTGAAAAAATAGAAGAGAGGTTAGGAAAATGAAAGACCCAAGAGATATAATAATCAGGCCGATCATTACCGAAAAGAGTAATATGCTGAGAGAACTGGGTCAATTTGTTTTCGAGGTGGCTAAGGATGCAAACAAACATGAGATAAAGTGGGCAGTGGAACAGCTGTTTAAAGTACACGTGAAAAAGGTAAGGGTGATGAATGTCAAGGGTAAGCCAAGACGGGTTAGATTTGCTCCCGGCAGAACCAAGAGCTGGAAAAAGGCAATTGTAACCCTTAAAGAGGGTGAAAGTATACCTATGTTTGAAGGAGCATAATCATGGGAGTTAAAAAGTTTAAGCCATATACACCATCAAGAAGATTTATGACTGTTTCTGACTTTAGTGAAATTACAAAGAAAGAGCCCGAAAAGTCTCTGGTAGTGCCACTTAAGAAAACTGCGGGAAGAAATAACTATGGGAGAATTACTGTTAGACACAGAGGTGGTGGACACAAAAGGCTTTATAGGATAATAGATTTCAAACGTAATAAGTTCGGAGTTCCTGCGAAAGTAGCTTCTATTGAATACGATCCAAATAGGTCAGCCAGGATAGCACTTTTGCATTATTTTGATGGAGAGAAAAGATATATTATAGCTCCGGATGGCATTAAAGTGGGGGATATTGTCCAGTCCGGTCCGGGCTCAGAAATTAAAGTTGGGAACGCTTTACCTCTAAGAGAGATCCCTGAGGGAATAGAAATTCACAACATAGAGTTGATTCCTGGAAAGGGTGGACAGCTCGTGAGATCTGCGGGTACAAGCGCAGTAATTCTGGCAAAGGAAGGAAAATATGCACATGTACAACTTCCCTCTGGAGAGGTACGTTTAATTCATCTTAACTGTATGGCAACCATCGGCAAGGTATCGAATGTGGATCATGAAAATGTTGTTTTAGGGAAAGCAGGAAGAACGCGGTGGCTTGGTAGAAGACCTCGTGTACGTGGTATTGTTATGAATCCTGTGGATCATCCACTGGGTGGTGGTGAGGGCAGATCAAAGTCTGGTAGACATCCCTGTAGCCCATGGGGTCTTGTAGATGGTAAAAAGACAAGAAAGAAGAGAAAACCAAGCAGCAGGTTTATAGTCAGGAGGCGTAAATAACCATGGGTAGATCGCTGAAAAAGGGACCGTATGTAGATCCCAAACTTTTGAAAAAAATTAGGGAGATGAATGAAAAGGGTGAGAAGAAGGTGATCAAGACTTGGTCAAGAAGATCTACTATTACCCCTGATTTTATCGGACATACCATTGCTGTTCATAATGGTCGAAAATTCATTCCAGTTTATATCACACAGGATATGGTGGGGCACAAGCTTGGGGAATTTGCTCCTACTAGGACTTACAGAGGTCATAAAGATAAAAAAGCTGCCCAAAAAGCGAGGTTGAAATGATGGTGGGAAGATGCGTTTTAAAATATAGGAGAATATCACCTAAGAAGGTTGCGCCCATGCTCGATGAAATTAGGGGCAAGAATGTGAGAGAGGCGGAAAGAATTCTTATGCTCACCAACAAAAAAGCAGCGAGAATTACCTTGAAAGCTCTTAAAGCAGCCATTGCATCTTACAAAGATAAAGGTGGAGAAGAACCTGTGGAGAATCTGTATGTTTCCCTTGCCAAAGTGGATAGAGGAGTTATTCTAAAGAGAGTGAGGCCCATGTTCAGAGGAATGGCGACATTAATCAGGAAAAGAACTTCACATATCACCATTGAAGTGTCACCTGGGAGGTAATTATGGGGCAGAAAGTTCATCCAATAGGTTTTAGAATTGGGATTAATAAGGACTGGCAATCCCACTGGTTTGCAAGGGGAAAGGATTACGAAAAGTTTTTACATGAAGATTTAAAGATAAAAGAATATGTTAGGAAGAGATTCAAAGAAGCGGGTATATCAAAGGTTATAGTGGATAGAGCAGCAGACAAACTTTCTGTAACCATTCATACTGCAAGGCCCGGAATGGTTATTGGTCGTAGAGGGCAGGAAGTAGAGAGTTTGAGAAGGGAACTGACACAGCTTGTAGGTTATAAGGACATAAATATAAATGTGGTAGAGGTAAGAATTCCTGAGACAGATGCTGAATTGATAGCTCAGAACCTTGCTGCCAGAATCGAGCAAAGGGTTTCGCACAGGAGAGCTATGAAGAGAGCGGTTGAAATGGCCATGAGGATGGGTGCTAAAGGGATTAAAGTGTGGGCCAAAGGAAGACTTGCTGGCGCTGAAATTGCCAGAAAAGAATGGTATTTGAAAGGGAGAGTTCCTTTACAGACACTGAGAGCTGATATAGATTATGCAGAGGCCACAGCTTATACCAAGTACGGAACCATAGGTATTAAAGTTTGGGTGTATAAGGGAGATATTTTGGAAAAGAGTGAGGAGGAAGAGTAAATGTTAATGCCTAAAAGAACGAAATACAGAAAGCAGCACCGTGGGAGAATGAAGGGGAAAGCTCAGGCTGGAAATTTTCTCGCCTTTGGTGATTATGGTCTTAAGGCCATGGAAGCACACTGGATAACTGGAAACCAGATTGAAGCAGCACGACTTGCTATAGCTCGTTATCTCAAGAAAGGTGGGAAACTCTGGATCAGGATTTTCCCTGATAAACCTGTTACCAAAAAGCCTGCCGAGACAAGGATGGGAAAGGGTAAGGGGAATGTAGATCACTGGGTTGCAGTGGTGAAACCAGGAAGGATTCTCTTTGAGATTGCCGGTGTTACGGAGGAACAGGCCAGAGAAGCCTTCAGAAGAGCATCCCACAAGTTGCCCATAAAAACGAGGTTCGTTTCTTATAAGGAGGGTGGAGTATGAAGGCGAAGGAACTCAGAGAGCTCACTGATGAAGAACTCAAACAGAGGATAAAGGATTTAAAAGAGGAACTTTTTACCTTAAGGATGGAAAAAGCTATGCACAGGCTGGCTCAGCTTCACAGGTTTAAGGAGGTTAAGAGAGAAATTGCTCGGATTCTCACTATCCTGAATGAGAGGAGGAAGGTCTCATGACACGTGGAAAGAGGAAAGAGAGGATAGGAGTTGTAATCAGTGATAAGATGGACAAAACTAGAGTTGTTCTTGTGGAGAGATTGGCACAACACCCTAAGTATAAGAAATATGTAAAGAAACGTTCAAAGTTTTATGTACATGATGAAAAAAATGAGTCCAGAGAAGGTGATGTTGTTAGAATAATGGAGACCAGGCCCCTGTCAAAGCTGAAAAGGTGGAGAGTAGTAGAAATCATTAGAAAGGCTGAAAGGGAGGAGTAGGAAATGATTCAGGATATTTCCCGTCTTAAGATTGCTGATAATACAGGTGCTCAGGAAGCCATGGTTATAAAAGTATTGGGAGGAAGTAGAAGGAAATATGCTTATGTTGGAGATATTGTGGTTGTGACGATCAAGGAAGCAGTTCCGGGTTCTTCTGTAAAGAAAGGGGAGAAAGCACGTGCTGTAATAGTGAGAACTAAAAAGGAAATCAGGAGAAAAGATGGAACTTATGTTAAGTTTGATGATAATGCTGCTGTTCTTATCGATAATAACAATGAGCCTCGTGGTACCAGAGTCTTTGGTCCTGTTGCCAGAGAGTTGCGCGAAAGAAGGTTTATGAAGATAGTTTCTCTGGCTCCGGAGGTGGTATAAAATGGCTTTTAAAATAAGGAAAGATGATACTGTACTTGTTATTGCGGGACGTGACAGGGGAAAAATTGGCAAGGTGAAAAAAGTTTTCCCTAGAAGGATGAGAGCCATAGTGGAAGAAGTAAATATCGTGAAGAGACATATGAGAGCAAGAGGACCAGAGAGACCATCAGGTATTGTAGAAATGGAAGCTCCCATTCACATTTCAAATCTTATGCTTGTATGTCCAAATTGTGGACAGCCAACAAGAGTAGGCTTTAGATTCCTAGAAGATGGAAAGAAAGTGAGATACTGCAAAAAATGTAACGAGGTGATAGAATAATGTCCAGATTGCTTAAAGAATACAGAGAGAAGATAAGGCCCTATTTAATGAAGGAATTAGGTTATAAGAACATTATGGAGGTTCCCAGGATAGAAAAGATAGTGATTAATGTAGGTGTGGGAGAAGCTGTTCAGGATCCAAAGATTCTGGATGTTATAGCTCAGGATCTTGCTGTAATAACCGGACAGAAACCTCAGATTAGAAGAGCTAGAAAATCGGTTGCAGCGTTCCATCTCAGAAAGGGAATGCCAATTGGGCTTAAGGTCACTCTGAGAGGCAAGAGAGCCTACGATTTTCTGGATAGATTGATAAACTTTGCTCTTCCGAGAGTTAGAGATTTCAGGGGGACAAAGAGGAATTCATTTGATGGTAGAGGGAACTACAATCTTGGACTTCAAGAACATACTGTTTTTCCCGAGATAGATATTGATAAGGTAAAGAAAATTTTTGGCATGGATATTGCCATTGTTACTACTGCTGAAACAGACGAAGAGGCCATGAAGCTTCTGGAAGCGTTTGGCTTTCCATTTGAAAGGAGGTAAAGATGGCAAGAAAGGCAAAATTTGTGAGAGCTTTTACTGTAGAGCCTAAATATGAGATCCGTAAGAGGAACAGGTGTAAAAGGTGCGGTAGACCAAGAGGTTATATTAGAAAATTCGGACTCTGCAGGATTTGCTTCAGGGAGCTTGCTTTAAGGGGAGAGCTCCCTGGTGTTAAAAAGGCCAGCTGGTAGGAGGAAGGTAGTTATGATTACAGATCCAATTGCAGACATGTTGACAAGGATCAGAAATGGGATTAGGGCACATCACGAAAAGGTTGCCATAAAGCCTATTTCAAAACTTAAAATAGCTATTCTGGATATTATGAAAAGGGAGGGATTTATAGCAGGTTATGAGATAACTTCACGAGATAGAGGCGGTGAAGCAGTGGTGTATCTCAAATATACCGAGGATGGTAGATCTATTATTACTGATTTGCAGAGGGTATCCAAGCCATCAAGAAGAGTATACGTGGGGAAGAAGGAGATACCGTGGGTCAAAAATGGACTCGGTATTGCTATTCTCTCCACATCTCAGGGTCTTATGACTGATAGAGAAGCGCGAAGAAAGGGTGTTGGAGGCGAACTCCTTCTCTATATTTGGTAGGAGGTAGAATATGTCAAGGATTGGAAAGAAACCAATTGAGATACCAAAAGGGGTTCAGGTTCAATATAAGGATGGTGTGGTGACCGTGAAGGGACCCAAGGGAACTTTATCTTTTAAACATCACCCCCATATGACAATAAAAATTGAAAAAGATAAAATAGTGGTTGAAAGACCTTCGGATAAAAAATTCCATAAAGCATTACATGGAACCACAAGGCAGATCATTGCTAATATGGTGGAGGGAGTATCAAAGGGTTTTGTGAAGGAATTGGAGATTGTGGGTACCGGCTACCGTGCGAGAATGGAAGGTCAGAAACTTGTTCTTACAGTCGGATATTCTCATCCGGTGGAGGTTGTACCTCCAGAAGGTATAAGATTTGAAGTAGAGGGACAAAACATTATCAAAGTTCACGGGATAGATAAACAACTTGTGGGAGAAATAGCAGCCCGGATAAGAAAAGTAAGACCACCGGAGCCCTATAAGGGTAAGGGTATCAGATATAAGGGCGAGCATGTGAGAAGAAAAGCAGGAAAAGCGGGAGCTAAAGTCGGAGGATAAAAATGGATAGAGAGGAAAAAGTTTTAAGAAGAAAGAGAAGACACCTGAGAGTTAGAAAAAAGGTTGTAGGTACCGAGGATAGACCAAGGCTAACTGTTTATAAAAGCTTGAAGCATATATATGCTCAGATTGTAGTAGATCCACCCATAGGACCTTCTAAAACTATGGTGGGAGCCTCCACACTCAGTAAGGAAATTCAGGAAGAGTTGAAAAATGCGAAGAGCAAGACAGAAAAAGCCAGGATAGTGGGAAGGCTTATCGCGAAGAGGGCTATTGAAAAGGGCATTAAAAAGGTTGCGTTTGACAGGAGTGGATACAAATATCACGGAAGGGTCAAAGCTCTTGCAGAAGGTGCAAGAGAGGGAGGCCTTGAATTTTAAGGAGGAGATGGTATGGCCGTTGTTGATAGAGAAGGAGTTTCTGAACTTATAGAAAATATTGTTGTTATTAAGCGGGTAAGTAAAGTAACAAAAGGTGGCAAGAATTTTAAGTTATCTGTCTGGGTTGTTGTTGGAGATGGACAGGGTAGAGTAGGGATAGGGCATGGGAAGGCCCAGGAGACCCCTGAAGCGATTCAGAAAGCACTAAAAAGAGCCCGGAAGAACATGAAAAAAGTTGTAATCCTTAATGGAACTCTTCCCCATGAAATAATTGGAAAGGAGGGTGCTTCAAAGGTGCTTCTGAAACCGGCAGCTCCTGGTACAGGTATCATTGCGCCTCAACCTGTCAGAGCCATACTTGAAGCTGCAGGATATCAAAATGCTCTCACTAAATCTCTTGGTTCTAATAATGCCATTAACATGATGAAAGCTACATTGAATGCACTTTTGGCACTGAAGGATCCACATGAGGTTGCAAAACTCAGAGGTCTTGATGTAAATATAATAATGAGGAGGTTTGGCCGTGGGAGAAAAGAAGCTGAGAGTCAGGCAGATTAGAAGTTCCATTGATGTTAATAAAAGACATAAGCAGACTCTCGAAGCTTTAGGACTTGGTCGTATAGGGAAAGAGAGAATACATAGAGATACGCCTCAAATTAGAGGTATGATAAAACAAGTCTCTTATCTCATCGAAGTTGAAGAAATTGAGGAGGGAAATGAATGATTACACTCTCAAATCTTGAACCTAAAAAAGGTGCAGTTAAAAAAAGAAAGAGGGTAGGTAGAGGACCAGGGTCCGGACATGGTAAGACAGCTGGCAGGGGACACAAGGGAGAAAAAGCCCGTGCTGGAGGAGCTAAGCCAGTGTGGTTTGAAGGCGGGCAGATGCCTCTGTACAGAAGATTGCCGAAGAGAGGATTTAAGAATATATTCAGGAAAGAATATGAATATGTGAACCTAGATCAGATTGAGAGCCGCTATAGCGAGGGTGAGATAGTAAACAAGGAAACACTCTTTAATAAGGGGTTGATCAAGAGGACTGAACTACCCGTGAAGGTTCTTGGTAGAGGCGACCTTACCAAGGCCTTGGAGTTTCAAGTGGATAAAATATCAAAGGGTGCCAGGGAAAAAATTGAAAAAGCTGGCGGTAAAATAAATGCTTAGAAATTTAGATGCCATACCAAAAATTGGTGAATTAAGAAATAAAATACTCTTCACTCTAGCAATGATTGCTGTTTACAGAGTGGGAACACATATACCACTTCCTGGCGTGGATGGTAGTGCACTTGCTGAATTTTTCAGGCAGAATCTTTCTGGTAGCATTTTTGGACTTTATGACATTTTTGTAGGAGGAGCACTGCAAAGAGCGGCTATTTTTGGGGCCGGCATAATGCCTTACATCTCTGCCTCAATTGTAATGCAGCTTCTTACAACAACATGGCCCTATCTTGAAAGACTACACAGGGAAGGTGAACATGGTAGAAGGCTAATAACTCGGTATACCCGTTACCTAACAGTTTTGATTGCGGGTATACAGGCCTTTGGAATCTCGATATTCCTTTCCAATTTGCGTAGTCCATCAGGTGCAGCTGTGGTGCCGAATCCTGGACCGGGTTTCATCTTTCAGACTGTAGTGAGTCTTGTTGCAGGTACCCTGTTTCTCATGTGGATAGGTGAACAAATGACAGAGAGAGGCATTGGAAACGGAATTTCTGTCTTAATCTTTGCGGGTACACTGGATTCTGTACCTTATGAATTTTTCAATACAATCAATCTTTTGAAAACAGGTGGTATTTCGCCTCTGGCCTTTTTATTCCTTATAGTTATAATTGTTTTAACCGTTGCTGCGGTGGTGTTGGTCACTGAATCCCAGAGGAGGATTCCCATTCAGTATGCTAAAAGGGTTGTGGGAAGAAAAATATACGGGGGACAAAGTACATATCTTCCGCTTACAGTAAATACAGCCGGTGTAATTCCCATCATATTCGCCCAGACTATCCTCATGGCACCAAGTAATGTGGCATTTTTCAGCGGTTCTGAAGCCTTGCAGAATATTGCTTCCAAATTCAGGCCGGGCTCACTCGTCTATGATATGTTGTTTGGAGGATTAATTATCTTCTTTGCATACTACTACACTGCTATTGTAATGAACCCAAAAGAGCTGGCAGACAATCTTCAGAGATATTCAGGTTTTATCCCGGGAGTCAGACCTGGGCAGAAAACCGCGGATTTTATTGATAGAGTTATGGCCCGCATTCTACTACCCGGGGCAATCTTTTTCGCAATAATTGCCATAGTCCCTTATCACATAATGAAGTGGACAAATGCTCAAATCTATTTTGGGGGGACCAGGATCCTTATAATTGTGGGTGTGGCTCTTGAACTTATGCAACAGATAAATGCACACCTTATAATGCGACAGTATGAAGGGCTCCTCAAGAAGGGTCGAATTAGAGGATGGAGGGGATAAGGCTGGTTTTTCTGGGACCACCTGGGGCAGGTAAGGGCACACAAGCCGATTACCTAAAAGAACAATACGGAATTGAAAAAATTTCAACCGGTGATATTTTGAGAGAGGCAGTAAGAAATGGGACAAAATTGGGAAAACTTGCTGCAAGTTATATGGAAAAGGGAGAACTGGTCCCTGATGATATTATACTTTCTCTTGTAAAAGAAAGGATCAGCAAACTGGAAAATTTTGTGCTGGATGGCTTTCCTCGCACCATTATGCAGGCGGAGGGTTTAGATAATATCCTGAGAGAACTCAAAAAGGACTTGAAAGCAGTAATTTACTTTGATATAGATGATGAAAAGGTGATCAAGAGATTAACTTCCCGAAGAGTATGCCCCCAGTGTGGAGCTGTTTATAACCTTATAACAAATCCTCCTAAAAATGATGAAGTTTGTGACTACTGCGGAACAGCTCTGGAGAGAAGAAAGGACGATAATGAAGCCACCGTTCGCAATAGACTTCAGGTCTACAAAAGAGATACACTTCCTCTGGTTGATTTCTATGAAAAGAAGGGGCTGTTAAAGAAGATAGATGCCGATAGACCCCCTGAAGAAGTACTTCGTTCAATTTTAGGGCTACTTCGCAATGATATATGTTAAAGATGAGAAACAGATCCAGGGGATTAAAGAATCAGCCAAGATTCTCAGTGAAGTGTTTAAAGGGGTACGAGAATTGCTTATTCCAGGAACTACACTTCGGGATATAGATATGTGGATAAAAAAAGAGATCGAGCGGAGGGGAGGAAAACCTGCTTTTCTTGGGTACAGGGGCTTTCCAGCTGCCACTTGTATCTCATTAAATGAAGAAGTGGTTCACGGTATACCAGATGAAAGAGTATTGAAAGAGGGGGATATAGTCAAAATTGATTCGGGTGTTGTTTATAAGGGATTTTATTCTGATTCAGCTTTCACGGTATTTTTAGGGGATGAACCAGGAGAGGATGTGAAAAGGCTATTGGAAGGAACTAGGAGGGCTTTGTTCAGAGCAATTGATATAATAAAAGAAGGAATAAGGCTTTCTGATATTTCACATGTGATTGAAGAAACAGCAAAAGAATACAGTCTTTCAGTGATAAAAGCCCTCGGGGGTCACGGGGTTGGTTTAAAATTACATGAGGACCCGTTTGTACCAAATTACGGGTTACCTGGAAGAGGGCCTGTACTGAAGGAAGGTATGACACTGGCCATTGAGCCTATGTTCACAACAGGTTCTGGCGAAGTGAAAACAGGGAGTGACGGTTGGACAATCTATACAGTAGATGGTGAACCAGCTGCTCATTTTGAGCACACTATCCTTGTAAGAAAGGATGGTGCTGAAATCTTGACGGAGTAAATTATGGCAAAGAAAAATGTAATAAGGGTAGAGGGAACGGTGAAAGAGGTTCTGCCCAATGCTATGTTCAGGGTAGAACTGGATAACGGCCTAGTAGTGCTTGCACACGTTTCCGGGAAAATGCGGATGCATTTTATAAGAATACTTCCCGGGGATAGGGTTGCGGTGGAGCTTTCACCGTATGACCTCACAAGAGGCCGTATAGTATATCGATATAAATGAGGAGTGAGAGTTTGACAAAATATGTGGGATATTTTAAAATTATAGAGCTTTTTGATCCCCTGAGGAGGTTTTTTTATGAAAGTGAGATCATCGGTTAAAAAAATGTGTAAAAAATGTAAAATTATTAGAAGAAAAGGGAAGGTTATGGTAATTTGCGAAAATCCTAAGCACAAACAGCGGCAGGGATAGGAGGTTTAAATGGCAAGGATAGCAGGAGTAGATCTTCCTAGGAATAAAAGAGTGGAGATCGGTCTAACATATATTTTTGGAATAGGCCTTTCCACATCTCGGAAAATCCTTCAGGCTACTGGTGTGAATCCGGATAAGAGAGTAAAAGATTTAACTCCAGAGGAAGTAGCTAAGTTGCGTGAAGAGGTAGCAAAATATAAAGTTGAAGGTGCATTGAAAGCGGAAATAGCAAGGAATATTAAAAGGCTTATTGATATAGGTTGCTACCGCGGCTTAAGGCATCAGGCCGGGCTTCCTGTAAGGGGACAGAGAACAAGGTCTAATGCCAGAACGAGGAAAGGCCCAAGAGGAAATATGCTGAAACGGGCCAGGAAAAAGGGAAAATAGGGGGTAAAATAAATGGCTAGAAGAACCAGTGCTCAGACGTTAAGAAGAAAGAGAAAGAAAGCAAGGGGTGTGGAGCCTGTAGGTATAGCCCATATTCAATCTACATTTAATAATACCATAGTTACAATAACAGATTTGAAGGGAAATACCATTACATGGGCCAGTGGAGGAACAGTTGGTTTCTCTGGTACAAGAAAAGGAACTCCTTTTGCTGCATCTAAAGCTGCTGCTCAGGCAGCTCAGGAAGCCAAAGAGCTTGGTGTTCAGAGAGTGGAAGTTTGGGTTAAGGGTCCTGGACCAGGGCGTGAAGCTGCGATTCGTGCTATTCAAGCAGCAGGTCTTGATGTATTTGCAATCAGGGATGTTACTCCTATTCCTCATAACGGTTGCAGACCACCCAAGAGAAGGAGGGTATAATAGATATGGCAAGATATACAGGGCCAAAGTGTAAGCTATGTAGAAGAGAAGGAGAAAAGTTATTTTTAAAGGGAGATAGGTGTTACACACCTAAATGTGCTTTTGAGAGGAGGAGGTATCCTCCAGGAGTACATGGGCCAACATCAAGAAGAAAGCTATCCATATACGGAATGCAGCTCAGAGAAAAGCAGAAAGTTAAACGTATTTATGGAGTTTTGGAAGCACAATTCAAAAAGTATTTTGAACTTGCAAGAAAAATGCCGGGTAACACTGGTGAAAATCTTTTGACGCTCTTGGAAAGAAGATTGGACAATGTGGTGTATCAGCTGGGATTTGCTGAATCCAGAGCTCAGGCAAGGCAATTTGTTCGTCATGGGCATATAAGGGTTAATGGCAGAAAGGTTGATATCCCTTCCTATCTTGTAAAAGAGGGCGATGTAATATCAGTAAAAGAGAAGTCAAGAAATATCCCTGCTATTGTTAAAAGCGTTGAAGCAAGGGATCTACAGGCTTTGCCAGCATGGCTTTCTCTGGATAAAGAGAAATTTGAGGGTAGAGTGGTTAGGCTCCCTGTAAGAGCAGATATCACACACCCCATTAACGAAAGATTGATTGTAGAGCTATATTCAAAGTGAGGTGTATAAGATGGATTTCGAATTTATTCTACCGCAAGGTGTAATTAAAGAAGAAGTAAAGGAAGATTATGGAAGATTTGTTTTTTCCCCACTAGAAAGGGGGTATGGAACCACTGTGGGTAACGCTCTCAGAAGGGTTCTACTTTCATCGATACCAGGATATGCAATAATAGCTGCAAGAATTGATGGAGTTTACCATGAGTTTTCAACAGTTGATGGTGTTCTAGAAGATGTTCCGCAGATTGTGCTTAATCTTAAGAAAATACGGCTAAAATTTGATGATACATCCAGAGAAGAAGCGACTCTCATCTTCAAAGCAGAGGGAAAAGGAGTTTTTACAGCTAGGAATATAGAGCTTCCAGACTACGTCACAATTGTGAATCCAGATCAGCATATTGCAACTCTGACCGACGATAAAGCCAGGTTATATATGGAGCTCATTGCCAGAAGGGGAAGGGGATACCTCCCCAGCGAAGAGATTTCTAAAGAGGGAATGCCTGAAGGATTTATCTATATTGACGGTCTTTTTTCCCCGGTGACCAAGGTTAACTTCACAGTGGAAAATGTGCGTGTAAAAGCAAGAACAGACTATGAAAAACTGATCCTTGAAGTGTGGACCGATAGAACCACCACTCCTGAATCTGCGCTCGATTATGCAGTGGATCTTCTTCTTGATGCTTTTTCGAGATTCAAGAAAGAAACAGAGGCCCCCAAGAAAGTGGAAACAGTACAGTTTGAAGAGAAAGAGAAGATGAAGACTTATCTGTATAAAAATATTGAATTTCTTGAACTTTCCAAAAGAACAATCAATTGTCTTAGAGACGCTGGAATTACTGAGGTCTGGCAGCTCCTTTCCAAGACAGAGGATGAATTGCTCCAGATTAAGAATTTTGGGGAGAAATCTTTACGGGAGATCCAGGATAAGCTTGAAAAATTTGGCCTCTCTCTTGGGATAGACGTGAAGAAATATATGGATTAGGAGGGCTGACATGAGACACCGTAAAAGAATTAAGAAACTTGGAAGAGATAGAGAGCACAGATTAGCTTTACTGAGAAATCAGGTAATTTCATTGTTTACTCATGGTAAAATTGTAACAACCCTTCCAAAAGCAAAGGAAACCAGAAGATACGCCGAGAGAATGATTACCCTGGGAAAGAGAGGAGATCTATCTGCACGCAGGCTTGCAAGACAATTCCTTGTCAGAAAAGATATTACTAATAAGCTCTTCGAGGAAATAGCTCCTCTCTTTAAAGATAGAAATGGAGGCTATACCAGGATCTACAGATTGCCGCCTAGGAAGGGAGATGATGCACGGATGGCTCTTTTAGAGCTTGTTGAATTTCCTTCCAGGGTGCAGGTTGAAAAGAAGTAATTCCCCTTTTCTAATATTAACTACAGTTCTAATACTCACGGGAGGGGGATGGAGTTATCCTTTCAGAGACGCTCTCCAGAAAGCATTTTACTATTTGTCTATGGACAGTACTGCACTTTCCTTTGAAAAGAAGTTTGGCAGACAGGATAGCTTCCGGTTTGAAATCATAAATAAATTCTTGGATAATCCCTTCACCGTATATGATTTTACGCATGATTTTTATACCCTCCTTGACACCTCCCTAACGTTATATCCAGTTTTAAATTTTGTTGGAAAGTATATTTATAATCTTTCCTGCAGACAGGACTTATATCAAAATAGGAACTTAAAACAAAAAATCAATTCTTTAGCTGAATTTTATAAAGAATCCTTTGTAAAGATTCCCCCGGAAGAATATGATAGTTTGCTGAGATTCAGTATATCCTTTTTTGTTGATGAAGATGATACTCAGGATGTGGAATATTATAAGAAGGTTCTTAATAAGTACGGATTCCAGGTGGATTCAGTGGGATTCGATATAGAAAATCTCCTGGGGCTTGCAGCTAAGGTGGATAAGAGAAAATTAGAGTGTTCTCTTATCCAATTCCTCAATCTGGTGGAATGGATGTCAAAGACCACTTTTTCAGATACCATAATATATACACCATTTGGGAAGATTTATATCGGAGGCGAAGGTGATAATGAATATTATGTAAATGAGTATGCCGTTATCATAGATAGATCTGGCAATGACAGATATATCTTTAAGAGGCCGGATTTACATTCCAATACCATTTCCATTATTATTGATTTAAAAGGTAATGATAGATATGACACAGAAGGGGGATTCTTTGGTCCTGCGTCTGGATTCTTTTCTCTTTCTGCAATTATTGATTCTTCAGGGAATGATGAATACACAGGCTCCTACATTTCCCTTGCTGCTGGTGTTTTTGGTGTTGGATTAATTGAAGATATCCGGGGTGATGACAGGTATGAAGGAAAAACCTGCAGTGAGGGTGCAGGTTTCTTTGGCCTCGGTATGCTTGTAGATAGAGGAGGAAATGATATCTATCTCTCAACTCTTGAAGCCCAAGCTTTTTCTTCAACTATGGGTGTTGGGATACTTTGCGATTATGAGGGGGACGATATTTACTATGCCGGTGGCAGATACATTCATCATCCTCTCCTACCCGACCAGTTTAGATCCTTTGCTCAGGGGTTTTCAATTGGCATAAGAGACCATGCCTCGGGAGGAATTTCCATTCTGTTCGATAAAAATGGTAACGATGTCTATTATTCTGAAGTTTATGCCCAGGGTACCAGCTACTGGTATTCCTTCGGTGCTCTTGTGGATCTCGAAGGGAATGATGCATATCACGCAGCTGAGTATGCTCAGGGTGCTGGGATACATTTATCCACTGGAATACTTATAGATTCTACCGGTAACGATATGTATTACTCACGTTTTGGTCCATCACAGGGTGAAGGTCATGATTATAGCGTTGGCATACTGATTGACATGGAAGGTGATGATAGTTACACAGTTTCTGGTGGGCAGGGGATTGGGTTAAATAATTCCTGCGGGATCTTTGTGGATTTTTCGGGTAATGATTATTACACTTCCAGAGAAACCTATGGTCAGTCGGGAGCCAATTGGGCAAGGGGTAGTATAGGTATAGGAATCTTTGAAGACCTTGGAGGAGAGGATATATACAGGAAAGGGAGCCTTGCTGAAAACAATTTTGTATGGATCACAAATACAGGGTCCGTAGGAATAGATACCTTCTGGTTCCCATCGCCAAAGCCAGCATATGAAAGGAAACCCATGGATATAGATTTTGATACCCTGGATATTTCAGAATTATTTAAGATTGCTTCTTTATGGCGGGTAAGAGAGAATATAAAGAAAGTTAAAATTGCCAGAGAAAAGTTAAAAGAAAGACTGGATGAAGCAATTGATTACATCTTTAAAGAGAAAATTAATACTGATAAAGTACTGGAATTAAGAGCAATTAAAGCCATATGCTCGAAAAACAGTGAAAAGGTGCGGCCATATATTCTCAAGACCTTAGGAACAAAAAATGACACCGTACTCCGGAATTTAATCTGGCTTACCGGGGAGATCAGGGATACTTCCCTTATTGATACATTTTTTAGATTTAAGGATCATAAAAATTACAGGATAAGAGCACAGCTCGCCATCTCTATAGGGAAATTGAAGTATAAAAAGGGCCTTCCCATTCTTTATGAGCTGATGCACGACAATAATCAGGCAGTTAAAATAAGAGCAATTGAAGCTATAGGAAATATCGGCTCGGAGGAATCTGTTGATACTCTTATTACCCTCTTGACAGAAGACAATCACTTTGTTGTTCAGGCGGCTCTACTTCGTTCACTTGCAAAAATCAAGGACGGCGTTTCGCAAAAAATTATAGAGAAGTTTAAAAATTACCCTGATATTAGGTGGCTTAAAGCCCTTGATCTAACAGAACCTGCCAAGGATTCTCTTGTTGTGAAACAAATATTGGTTTCTATTATGGATACAATTAAGAGTCCAGTTATACGGGGTTATATTTTTAAAATCCTTGCCAAATATAAGAGCAGAGGGATAAAAACTCTTTTTGAAATCCAGAGGGAGAAGGAAGCCAATCCTTTTGTTCTCAAAGTTATTGATGATTATCTAAAAAAGGAGGAATAATGGGTAAAAAAGTAATACTTTCGGGCAATGAAGCTGCTGCAAGAGGAGCCTGGGAGGCTGGGGTTAAGATCGCAACTGCCTATCCCGGGACCCCTTCTACGGAAATCCTGGAGAATGCAGCGAAATATGAAGAGATTGATGCTCAATGGTCTCCCAATGAAAAGGTCGCCTTTGAGGTTGCACTTGGGGCAGCCATTGCTGGTGCTCGTAGTATGGTTTCTATGAAACATGTGGGATTAAATGTAGCTGCAGATCCATTTTTCTCTTCCTCTTATACTGGAGTGAATGCAGGCTTTGTGATTATTTCATGTGATGACCCCGGAATGCATTCTTCACAGAATGAGCAGGATAATAGAAGATATGCAAAATTTGCAAAGGTCCCGGTAATAGAACCCTCTGATTCACAGGAAGCCCATGATTTTATCAAAAAGGCCTTTGAAATTTCGGAGAAATTTGATACTCCTGTACTTTTCAGAATGACCACAAGGCTCTCCCATACTAAAACAGTGGTGGAAATTGGAGAAAGAATAGAGGTCCCTCTTAAGGATTACAAGAAAACTCCAGAGAAATATATTATATTGCCGGCCCATGCCAGAAAGAGACACGTGGTTGTGGAGGAAAGAATAAAGGCACTTAGAGCGTATGCTTCGAAATGTGAACTCAATAGAATGGAGATCAATGATACTTCACTGGGGATTGTAACCAGCGGGATTTCATATCAGTATGCCAAAGAAGTTTTCCCCAATGCTTCCTTTCTCAAACTGGGTCTTTCCTGGCCATTCCCGGAAAAACTCTTTAAGGAGTTTTATGAGAAGGTGGATAAGGTAATAGTTATTGAGGAGAATGAGCCCTTTCTCGAAGAAGAAATTAAATTCCTTGGTTATGCTGATGTCGAGGGTAAGAAATATATCCCCCTTTGTGGAGAATTGAATCCTGAGATAGTGAGAAAAGGTGTCCTCGGTAAGGAATTACCCCATCCAGAAGAGGCGAAGAGTGTGAAGAGGCCGCCAGCCCTCTGTCCGGGATGTCCTCACACTGGTATATTTTACAATCTCTGGAGGTTAAAATTGAATGTTACAGGAGATATAGGATGCTACACCCTGGGTGCTCTTCCTCCATATAATGCCATGGATACCACAATTTGTATGGGAGCATCGATACCCAATGCCTTTGGTTTTGAAAAGGCAAGAGGTAAAGATTTTGCCAAGAAAACCGTAGCTGTTATTGGTGATTCTACCTTTCTCCATACAGGAATTCCAGGACTTATGGACACTGTATACAACAAGGGAATTTCCACAGTTATAATTCTGGATAACAGAATAACAGCAATGACCGGCCATCAAGATCATCCAGGAACCGGTAAGACGGCAAAGGGTGAGCCAACAGTTGAAATCGATATGGCGGAAGTCGTGAAAGCTCTGGGAGTTAAAAAGGTGTACAAAGTAGATCCTCATAAGTTGAGGGAGACAAGAAATGTCATCAGGGAAGCTGTTGCTTCAGAAGAGCCGGCAGTTATTATATCGGAGAGACCATGTGCTCTACTTCCTGAAGAAAGAAAACAGCACGCAAAAAGACCTAAGAGGAAGGTTGATCCAGAGAAATGTAAAGGTGAAAAATGTTTGGGTTGTATAAAACTCGGTTGTCCTGCCATCAGTATGAAAGAAGGAAAAGCATACATTTCACCGCTTTTATGTGTCGGATGTGATCTCTGTATACAGGTATGCCCCTTCGGGGCAATTTCATAAGGAGGAAGAGAATGGAAACAAGAAATATTATTATTTCAGGTGTTGGAGGCCAGGGAATCATTACTGCTTCAGAAATTCTTTCGGAGGTTGCCCTTTTCAATGGTTTCGATGTGAAAAAGAGTGAAGTACATGGTATGTCTCAAAGAGGGGGAAGCGTGGTTTCTCATGTGAGATTTGGTGAAAAGGTCTATTCTCCTCTTATTGAAAAAGGAACATGCGATGTAATACTCGCATTTGAAAAAGCAGAAGCTTTAAGGTGGGTACATTACTTAAAGCCGGGAAAAGGGATTGTTATTGTTAATGACCTGGAGATAATTCCTAATATGGTATCGTTGGGATTGGATACATATCCAGAGAATATTGAGGATACTTTAAAAAGAGTTGCATCTAAAGTTTTTGTGATGGATGGTATAGAAATAGCTAAGGAGGCGGGAGACCCAAGGACTGCAAACACCGCTCTTCTGGGTGCTCTTTCAAACTATCTTCCCTTCTCGGAGGAGAGCTGGATTGAGGTTATAAAAAGAAGGGTGAAACCCAACACAATAGAGGCCAATTTAAAGGCATTTAAGATGGGAAGAGAGAGGGGAAGAGAGTAGAAACTCAAAGTTTTTTTATAGAAGAACTGGATTGAAGTTTTTGTAAAAAATGGATAAATGAATAATTAATACTTCTGTAAATAGTTGCAGAAAGTATACTATATAAATTCAGAATTCTTTAAAGCAGGATATAATAAAGTAAGAATTTTAATCCTTAGACTATGTCCATCTACCTTTTATTGTTCAACATCCTGCAGAAATTGGGATTCAATCTGAGTATTATATCCCCTGTTTTTGCTCCCAGCTCTCTGCCAATAACCGGGCATTTTACTTTAAGGAGGAAAAAGATGGGTAGTTCAAAATCTGATAGCGTTTCAAAATTTCCCTGCCCTTTTGAAATTATAAAACGTGAATTAAAGAAGATTTTTTGAAATTCTTTGTTACAATGGGACACAATAGTTCCCGGAGCCTTCGAGCCGGAGGAAATCACCCTGGCTATTTTGTCCATGCCGCAGAAAATAGCATCCTCCATAGTGGCATCATTTATAATAGGTTCTTCTCTGACCACAAAGGTAACTTTTTTACCAAAAGCAATTAATTCCTCGACCAATATTTTGTCAAAGCAAATTTCACCTGCGTTATCCCCTATATAAAGGATTTCATCCACTTGGTTTAAAAGATCTTTAAAAGTATCATAATCTGAGATTGCAAAATCTCCTTTTACAGCTTCTTCTATAGATTTATCAAGGTCAAAATTTGAAGTTGGACCAAAATCGATAATATTTCCGGCGATTGCAATTTTTATTGACATAAGTAAGGGATCAGAAGAATTCTTTACCAGCTTTTTAAGCTTGGGGTAATATTTGAGAGCCTTTTCGTTATATAATTTTTTGAGTTCTTTATAAGGATCGTGATTTCCAGTCACTTCTTTTATAATTTTGTGGATGATTTCCCCCATCTCCACGGGAGTGGCAGTAAGGGGGAATTCAGGAACTTTCAAGCTGACCCGATCCAGAACCTCCTTCTGGAGTTTTTCGTCTCGTGTGGAAATGCGAGCCGCTTCGAGTGCCTGTCTGAAAAAACAGGGAATACAATCAAGATATGTTCTCATAATATAATTTTAAGGCTTAAGGGTTGTTTCTTCACTAAATCATTATAGAATCCGCTCTGAAAAGAGGCCCTTCAGTGCAGATCCTATAGTATCCAGGTTCTCTCTTCTTTTTAACGGCACACCCCATACATACACCAAACCCACAACCCATCATCCCCTCCAAGGAAACCCATGTTCTTTCCTCTGGTAGAATTTGGAGGATTTTTTCAATCATGGGTGTAGGACCACATACAAGGTAATTTTTATGGTTGAGCGGGATATAATCTGTTACAAGTCCCTTTCGTCCAGAACTACCGTCTTCTGTGGTTATTTCAAGCGCCGGAATGTTATTTTTAATGAGTTCAACAAGACGTGGATTGGGTTTTGTGCGCAGGCCCCAGAGAGCCCCCTTGATTTTATTAAATCTCGCATAAAAATTTAAAGGTGCTATACCGGTTCCTCCAGCAATTAAAAAGGGAGTCTCGATGGAAAGATATGGTTTCCCCAGAGGACCCAGTATATCGAGGGCATCACCAATTTTTTTATCCTTGAGTAATTTTGTTCCTTTACCTTTAACTTGGATTAAAAAGGATATATTATCCTTTTGAGTATCGAAAATTGAGAAGGGCCGTCTTAAAAGCGGACTAAATGAATCAATCACTTTTATTGCAAAGAATTGTCCTGGTCTCAGGGGTTCTGTTGAAAGGTTTTCTAAAACAAGAAGAAATAGATTTTCACTAAAAATTATTTTATCAATTATTCTTGGTTTTAATAATTGCATCTTTTAGTGATTCCACAACAAATTTAACATCTTTTTCCCTCATCTGAGGATAAAGGGGAAGGGTTAATTCCATGGCGCCGGCTTTTTCCGTCACCGGAAGACGAACTTCTTTTTTCAATAGATTCATCACAGCATGAAATTTATGAATAGGTTTATAATGTACACTTGTCTGAATGCCTTTCCGATGGAGAAAAATCCTTATTTCATCTCTTCTGGGGACAAATATAGGGAATATGTAATTGGCTGATTTTTTATAGTCCTCGAAGGGAACTATAATCTCCTCAATATCCTTAAGCAGTTCTCTATAAGTTTTTACAAGCTCCTTTCTTCTCTGATTATTTTTATTTAATTTTTTGAGTTGTACTCTTCCAATAGCCGCTTGTATCTCTGTGGGGCGGTAATTATAACCTATTTCCTCTATATCGTAATCAAGGGATAATCCTGTATATCTATCGTAGGAGAGGGTTGTCATCCCCTGAGAGCGCAATTTTCTGACTTTTTCGGCAATGGAGTCGTCATCGGTTAAAACCATTCCTCCTTCACCGGTGGTCATATTCTTGTTGGCGTATAATGACATGCCAGCCACGACTCCAAATCCACCAGCTGTTTCTCCCTTCCATTCAGAACCATGGGCGTGAGAAGCATCTTCGATGAGAATTATGCCTTTGGCTTCTGCAAGTTTTTTTATCTCATCAATGCCGTCCATAAAACCAGCATATGGCACAAATACGATGGCCTTTATGTTCTTGTCTATAATGGAGTTTATGGTATTGGCGGATATAAGGGGCTTTTCAAGTGATTCAATATCGCAAAATACAGGTTCAGCGCCTATCCAGAAAAGCGGAGTCACCGTGGAAATATATGTAAATGAGGGTAAGATAACTCTATCTTTTTTCTTGACCCCTGCGGCTATATACGCCAGATGCAAGGCAGACGTTCCATTTGTGGTAAAGATAGCGTGTTTTCTACCATAAAAATCAGCAAATTCCTGCTCAAATTTTTTTGATTCAGGTCCCAGAGACACCCATCCACTGCAGATGATTTTACCTATAGCTTTTATTTCTTCTTTTCCAAAGTCAATATTAAATAGGGGTATTTTGTATGGGGATTTCAATTTTTGTTCTGGGGCTTCTCTATTGTTTTTATTCCACCCTTTAGTGCCTGGCGTCTCGAGAGTTTGAATCTTCCAAGCTCATCTATATCGATGACCTTAACCAGCACCTTATCCCCCACCTTTAAAATGTCCTCCACCTTTTTTACTCTATAATCTGCAAGCTCAGATATATGCAGCAGGCCCTCTTTACCGGGTAAAACCTCCACAAAGGCACCAAAAGGTGCAATTCTCGTTACCTTACCCATGTATATCTTACCCAGTTCCACCTCCTCAACTAATTGGCTGACCATCTGTTTTGCCCTTTCCACATCTTCCTCTGAGCTTCCTGATATAATTACCCTTCCCGTCGAATCATCAATTTCTATCTTGGTTCCCGTCTCTTCGGTTATTTTTCTTATGGTTTTACCCCCGGGACCAATAACGAGTCCTATCTTTTCTCTTGGTATAAAGATAGAGCTCACCTTCGGAGCATAGATTGAAAGGTTTTCCCTAGGGGCAGAGATGGTGGCGTTCATAATTCCAAGGATATATTCTCTAACTTCCTTAGCTCTTTCAAAAGTCTCTTTTATAAGCTCTGTAGATAACCCTCTAATCTTAAGGTCAAGCTGTATGGCTGTGATCCCGTTGGAAGTTCCGGCTATCTTGAAATCCATATCCCCATAGTGGTCTTCTGCTCCGACTATATCAGTTAAAAGTACATATTTTCCCCCTTCCCTTATCAGCCCTGTGGAAATTCCAGCACATGCCCTCTCAATAGGCACTCCAGCATCCATTAAAGAAAGAGACGCTCCACAAACGGTAGCCATGGATGTGGAACCATTAGATTCAAGAATATCAGAGACAATTCTTATGGTATAAGGGAATTCCTCTTCTGAGGGGATTAGAGGAGCGATGGCCTTTTCCGCAAGATTCCCGTGGCCTATTTCCCTCCTTGATGGTCCTCTAAGGGGCTTTATTTCACCTGTGGAAAATGGGTGAAAGTTATAATGCAACATGAATCTCTTTTCCTCTTCAAACTCCAATTCTGACAGTCTTTGGACATCTTCCTTTGTGCCCAGGGTTGTGACAACCAGGGCCTGGGTTTCTCCTCTTCTGAATATTGCAGATCCATGGGTACGGGGGAGTACCCCTACCTCGCAAGTGATAGGTCTTACATCTTTATATCCACGACCATCCACCCTAATGCCCTCACTTAGAGTCATCTCTCTGAGTGTCTTTTTCTCTATTTCGTAAAGGACCTGTCCTATTTCTAATTCAAATCCTTCAAATTCCTCCTTCAGCTCTTCTTTGACCCTTTCCCTGATAGCATCAAGAGTTTCATTTCTTATCTTCTTTTCTTTAATATGCATGGCATTGTATATGTCTTCTCCTGCCAAGTCTTCCACCCTTTTTCTGAGTTCATCAGGGATTTCCAGTTTCTGATAGGGCTTTTTCTCCTGGCCCGCTATAGCTCTAAATTCTTCCTGAAGATCTTCTATTTCCTGTAAATAGGGAAGGGCAAATTCTATTGCTCCCATGACCACATCCTCGGGTATCTCTTTACCTCCAAATTCAATCATGTTAATCTCACCCGAGGAGCCAGCAACCAGTAAATCGAACTCACTTTGTTCTATCTGAGAATTTGTGGGATTCAGAATATATTCACCGTTTATCCGCCCTATCCTCACCGCACTGATGGGACCATCAAATTCTATTGGTGATATATGCATTGCTGCTGATGCTCCAATTATACCCAGGAAATTACTTTCGTTTTCCATATCATAGGATAGAAGAAAGGCCACTACCTCTATTTCATTCATCATATCCTTCGGAAAGCGCGGACGTATAGCTCTATCTATAGCTCTGCCGTGGAGTATTTCCCTATCATGAGGTCTGGATTCTCTTTTAAGATACCCACCTGGAATTCTGCCGGCTGCATAAGCCTGCTCCCTGTATTCTACTAGAAGAGGAAGGAAATCTCTTTTTTCCTTTGATTCTCTGGAAACTACTGTTACGAGTAAAACCGTATCGCCATAGCTTATAATTACTGCGGAGTCTGCCTGTCTTGCAACTCGGCCTGTCTCTATTCTAAGGAGACGTCCACCGATTTCTCTCTCTACTTTATGGATCATCCTCTAATTCCAAGTTTCTTTATTAATTCGGTATAACGTTTAAAATTTTCTTTCTTTAAATATGCAAGGAGTCTTTTCCTTTTACCAACCATTTTTATAAGACCATATCTTGAATGGACATCTTTTTTATGAATTTTTAAATGTTCAGTTAAATCTTTGATTCTTTTTGTTAAAATTGCAATTTGGACTTCTGGAGATCCTGTATCACCCTCGTGTCTTGCCCATTCTTTTATGATTTTCTCTTTTTCTTCCTTACTCAGCGTCATAATCACAAATACCTCCCTTTTCTGTTGAAGTGTAATATTATAAATCCGGCACTTTATAAAGTCAAAAGAGCTTTAAAATAAATGAAAATCCTCAATTCGATTTCTAAAATGCAGTGTCAATTTTGCCATAGAGAAACCGATTACTGCTCCTGCCAGTATGTCAGTGGGCCAGTGCCTCTTCAGGTAGATTCTGGAAAGGCCGACTCCAGTGGCCCAGATAAAGAGGGGAATCTGGTATCGGGGATAATGGTATGAAAAATAGGTTGCATAGAAAAAGGCTGCAGCGGTGTGACCTGATGGGAAAGATGAATTGCGTCTGGAATAGGGAGGAGTAGGCCTTCTTCGATTTGTAATATATTTAATTAAATCCACTGTTAAAAAATTAATTGTAACCCCGAGAGCAAGGGGTCTAACAATTCTTTGTTCTGTTGAATCTCCAAAGACTACATAGGCCAGTGTTATTCCCATGAGAGTTTTCCCATCCGCAGTGTGAGTCAGGTTCTCGAAGAGATAGTCAGAGAACTCTGATTTTAGAGAATTATGAAATTTATACAGCAATGTACTGTCTGCCCTCTGGATATTAAAGGATAATATCAGGATAAAAAGTAGTTTCAATTCACGAGCCTCCTTAATATCTCGTCTTTACCATCAATGCCTTCTATATGGATCACCTTATTACGTGACTTTAGTCCATGGAGAATAATAACGGAGCTTTTTGGAATTTTTAGTTTTCTTGAAATTAGTTCAATAACAGCTTTGTTCGCCATTCCTTCCCTGGCTGGTTCCTTTATGGAAATTTTAATCTCTTCACCTGATATTTCAATCTTGTTCTGTTTTTTACCGGGTAATACTTTTATTCTTAGTTTGACACTCATGTCCAGGTAAAATTATAATTTATAAATGAAGGTAAAGCCAGGTTTAGAACAAATAAGGAAAGTAGGCAGTAGGTTCAAAGGCAAGAAAATTGCTCTCTTGACCCACAGAGCGGCTTATACCAGTGATTTTCAGCATGCAGTGGATCTCTTTATAGAAAATGGACTAAAGCCCGAGCTTCTTTTATCACCAGAACACGGAATATTTTCTTCTAAAGCAGATGGTGCAATGGTGGGAAGGGAGGTTTTTAAAGATATAGAGGTGATTTCTATCTACGATAAACGTGAAAGGGTAAAGGAAGATCTTCTTGATATTGAGATAATTTTTGTTGACTTACAGGATGTAGGAGTGAGATGCTACACCTATATCTCTGCCCTCAAAGACATTATGAAAGCGGCTGGTGAATTGGGAATAAAGGTTGTTGTCCTGGATAGACCCAATCCCTTGGGAGGAGAAAGAGTTGAGGGCCCAGTACTGGATGAAAGATATATATCGTATGTGGGTGTAGCTCCTATACCTTTTATCCATGGACTAACAATAGGGGAGATGGGGTATCTTTTTAAGGACATGTTTAAAATAGATGCTGATTACGAAGTTTTTAAAATGGAAGGCTGGAAGAGGGATATGTATTTTGATGAAACTGGTCTCCCTTGGATACCACCTTCTCCCGGCCTTCCCTGCTTTGAGAATGCTCTTTCTTATCCTGCTACCGTATTTTTCGAAGGTACTAATATTTCTGAGGGTAGAGGTACAACTAGGCCTTTTATTGTTTTTGGTGCTCCTTGGATTAATAGTATAAAACTGGCAGAGGAATTGAACCAAAAAAATCTTCCAGGAGTCTATTTTATTCCGGCTGCTTTTACTCCCTGTGCCAGTAAATACAAAGATGAAAAATGTGAAGGTGTGGAATTGCTAGTGTTCAACAAGCGGAAATTTAACCCGATAATAACAATAGTTACATTATTTTATGAGCTATTTCAACATTATGCTGAAGAGATAGAATGGTTAGTTAGCAAAGGGAACTATTGGGTTGATCTTCTGTGGGGAGGTGATACTTTCAGGACTCACTTAGAGGCACAAGCCATAGAGACTCTCTTTGAAGAAGTGGGCAAAGGGTTAGATGATCTCAAAAAAATTGCCCAAGAGGTCCATTTGTATTGATTCTCTAAGTGAGTAGTTGTCTTGACATATATTGAATAAATGGTTATTATTTAATCCTATGCAAAAAAACGAAAATTTTAATATAATAGATGAACTTACAGGACTATATAATAGAAGATATCTTTTTTTAAGATTAGATGAAGAAATTAAAAGAGCAAAACGTAAAGATGGCGTTTTTTCTTTGTTTCTTTTAGATCTTGATTATTTTAAGATGGTGAATGACAGTTTTGGGCATATCAGGGGAGATGAGGTTCTTAAAGAGTTTGGCACACTTTTAAAGTCTGCTTTAAGGGATTCAGACCTGGCTTTTAGATACGGGGGAGATGAATTTGTAGTTATTCTTCCTGATACAGAAAGAGAGCACGCAAAAAGAGCTGCAGAAAGAATAATCGAACGTGTAAAGAATTATACATTTTCTGGAGAGCCTCCAGTAAATCTTTCTGTGAGTATTGGAATATCTGTATTTCCTTACGATGGTGTTACTGCAGAATCTATTTTTAAAGTTGCTGATCGCCGGTTATACGAGGCTAAAAGGAAAGGAAGAAGTAGAGCGGTACATATCTCAGAGGTTTTAACAGAAAGATCCCCGTATATTTCTTTTAATGAATTAAGGTTGATTGGGAGGGATTATCACATAGATCAAATAAAGAAATTCCTGGGACTTCTGTCTGAAGAACAGGGGGGATTTTTATTTATTAAGGGTGACAGAGGCTGTGGTAAAACCAGATTATTGCGAGAAATTACTAAAATTGCGGAGCTTACAGGTTACAGGAGCATATATATCAAAGCTATGAAGCACGTGGAGGGGCTACCGTTTAATACGGTAAAGGATATTTTAAAAAAAATATATTCTGTTTACGGTCCCGATGTATTCTTTCAAATTCCAGAGGCATATCAGCTCGAGATTTATAAGCTTCTTCCAGAAATATTCACATATAAACCAGAGTTCGAAACCAAGTTTTTAACATCCTCTCCTTACCGCCTTTTCAGGGCCATACTCATCATATTCGAGAACATTGCCAGAGCAGGTGGAATTCTTATGATGGTGGACGACGCCCACTGGATGGATAGAAAAAGCGTTGAATTCTTCCAGTATGCTGCCTCTAATCTGCAATCCATGCAAATTATTTTTATATTTTCGTACATTAGTTACAAAACAAGAGAAATTGAGGAACTTCTCAAATTTATATTATCTCTTGAAAACTTTCTTGAGTTGGAGGTTCTCCCGCTGAGTCCTAAGGAAGTTGAGAGTTTACTGTGGGAAGCATTGAGAGAGAGACCCCCGGATGACTTTGTCAACTGGGTCTATGAGAAGACAGGAGGAAAACCGGCTTATATAGCTATACTTGTAAAGGCATTGATTCAGCAAAATGTCCTTGTGTGGGAAGGAGGATGGAGGTTTGGTGATTACACCACCATTAAGATACCAAAGGAGCTTTCCTCTGCCTTGATCTATGAGTACACCAAAAGGCCCAAGGAAACCGTCAAGGTGCTGGAACTCTGCTCGGTCATTGGAGATAGCTTTTCTGCTGATTTTATTGCTTCCCTCCTAGACATTAACCTCGGAGCAGTCTTGGATGTGATGGATGAGCTTGTAAGGGAGGGACTCCTTGAAGAGAGAGAAGAATATTTACATTACAGGTTTGCCAACAGAATGATAAGGGATGCCATATACGAGTTGATTAGTGATGATAGAAGAAAGAGATTGCATTACCTGGTGGCTTCTAAATTAGAAGAAATGTTTTGGGGCCATAAGGATATCAGCCCCAAAACAGTGGCTTTTCATTATATGCAGGCCGATATGAAGAAAAAAGCCATTCCTTTTCTTGAATTATCGGTGCAAACCTCCATGGAGAATTACGCATACAACGATGCAATCAATACCATACATGAGCTTCTTGAAATACTGGAAGATTCAAGAGATTATTCTAGATTATCAGCACTCTATTATAAGCTTGGTATTTGTTATAAACATGTTAATCTTTTTAAAGAGGCAAAGAAGGCTTTCGAGAGATCATTACAGCTTGGAAAGGAGATCAGCGATCAGTTAATGGCAGCAAGACTTTATAAAGAAATAGCGGGTATCTGTGATGAGCTGGGAATGGACGACGAGATGCTGTTTAATGCGGAAAGAGCTATATCCATAGCGTCGACCATTAACGCTCGGGAAGAACTCCTTGAGGCTATGAACTTAAAAGCAATTTATTATGGTGACAAGGAAAAGAATTATGTTGAGGCAATTCTGACTCTTGAGAGTGCAATTGAAATGGCAGAGGAAGAAAGGGACAATAAAGTATTACCAAAGTTATATGCAAATTATGGAAAGTACGAATTTATGTTGAGCCATTATGATAGAAGCAAGATGTATTTTGAAAGGGCCCTTGATCTGGCAGTCTCCTTAGGAGATAAAAGACTTGAAAGTGTTATATTACTTAATTATGCATCTGTAGTGTTCTGGATGGAAGGACTGGAAAGTGCAAGAAAATATTATGAGAGGGCAAGGGAAATAGCCCAGATGTACACATTTCAGCGTATATTACCGTACATATACAGTAATCTTAGTGTAATTTATATCCATATGGGTGAATATTCCTTGGCCTATGAACTTCTGGAAAGAACTTATAACCTTTACCGACAAATGGATAGAATGGAAAGAGCGTATTTTTACCTTGCGAGAATGGGCAGTGTGAAAGTATATATGGGAAATCTAGAAGAGGGAAGGAGAATCCTGGAGAAGGTTATTCAGGATTCATATAAAAATAAATATCTTGATGCTATGGCGGAAGCCAAACTAAGGTTATTTATATTGACCAGCTGGGAAGCAAATATTGAAAAGGGCTTGGAATTAGTGGATGAGCTTAAAAAACTGAAAAATATCAGGAAGAGAGATCTTAACCTTAATCTTTTCTCCTTCTACGTAGAGTATTCCAAACAACCCTTGGAATACGAAAAGGACATTCTGAAGTTAATGAATGAATGCAAAAGAACTAAGGATATATATAGTCTGAGTCAGGCTGTAACAACAGTAGCTAAAATGTATTATAAAGCTGGAAGAAAAAAGGATGCTCTGGTTCACTTAAGGGATGTAATAAATCTCACCTTTGCAAGAGGCTTTTATAGGTATTTTCTGGAAACATCTCTATTTTATCTCTTGATAGAGAACAATATAAAAGAGATTGAAAACGTTTACTCGCTGGTGAGAAAATTAGAAGAGAAATTGAGTGCCCGTCACAGATTGATGTTCTCCCTTGCCAATGCCCATGTTAATATAGTACAGGGGAATTTTGAAGGAGTAGAGGAGAACCTGGGAGCAATAATAGAACAAATACAACGGTCTGGATTTCGGGTTCTTCTCCCATATGCCTATCGGATTATGGCTGAACTTCATGATGCCAGGGGAGATGAGGCAAAGAGCAAAGATTACATGAATAAAGCAGAAACATTTTTTGTCCTTGGAAATTAATGGATCTTATAGGCTCTGGGGATCAAGAAGTTATTCTTAACTCTTTTTTCAAAAAGGCCCAAAATTAAAAAATATATAATCATTAAACCAAAACCCAGAAGTACAGGAAATAATTCCCCATTTATGAAATTTTTAAAAATAACATAACCCAGAACAAAAAACATCAAAGGTACTATGAAGAGAAGGAAGGCGAAGAGAATGAGCTTCCCCTCGCCTTCCGTAACTTTCACCTTATCTCCAGGAGCTAAGTCTGTGCCCAGAGCCTCCACTGTCTCCCCTTCTGCCTTTCCAAGGGAGCAGAGAGAAGCCAAGGCACAATCACTGCATCCACTTCTCTCGAATAATTTCACAAGCACTCTGTTGCTATCCAGTTTTTCTATCACTATTCCCACTCTTTCGGCCATTAAACTTCAACCTCAGCAAATTTTTCGTCCAGTTTTATGGCTTTTGTGGGGCATTTTGCAATGATTTCTTCGGCATGTTCATCAACGCTCTTCCAGTCAATAATTACCGCCAGATTATTCTCCATTTTCATGGTCCCTTCAGGCGCAGCTTTTACACATAGCCCGCATGCAATACATGCAACTTTACAGTATTTTCTGGCTACTGCACCTCTTTCGATGTTCTTACAAAATACAAAAACTTTACGCTCTATTGGAACAAGTTCCAGTATATCCCTTGGGCAGGTCTCTACACAGATACCACAGCCTGTGCACTTCTCCTCAATGATATGGGGCAGTCCTTCTTCACCCATATACATTGCATCAAAGGGACAGGATCTCACACAATCACCAAATCCCAAGCAGCCATAAACACAAGCCTTGTCACCCTTAAGGGTTGCATCGGCGACCCTGCAAGTCTCAATTCCTGTATATTCAGCACGCCTCACAGCATTTTCTATGCTTCCTCTGCACATTAATTTGGCTACTTTCTTCTCCATAGTGGCGATTTCTAATCCCAGAAGTTTACTTATGGCTTCAGCAACTTCCTGACCGCCTGGAGCACATAGATTGGGAGGCGCTTCTCCCCTGACCACAGCTTCAGCATATGCAGAGCAACCTGGATAGCCACATCCCCCACAATTGGCACCAGGAAGAATTTCAACAATTTCGTGTATTCGAGGATCTTCTTCAACCTTCAGTTTTTTATACGCCAGGACCAGGAAGAGGGAGAATATTAAACCCAGTATGGCCATTGTTAGAAGGGCTCCAGTAAGTGCGTTCATATCTTCCTCCTTAGCTTAAGGTTACCATCCCAGAGAATCCAAGGAAAGCCAGGGCCATGAGCCCTGCAAGAATCAGGGTTATGCCGCCGCCTTTCAAGGGTTCAGGTACATCCCTTATTTCTAGTTCTTCTCTCATCCCGGCCATAAGTACCAGTGCTATGGTAAATCCCACACCCGCTCCAAATCCGAAGAATGTATTTTCCAGCAAATTGTAATTTCGAATTGAGCCAAGTAATGCAAGACCGAACACTATACAATTGGTTGTAATAAGTGGCAGATAAATGCCCAGGGCTTTATATAATCCAGGTGAGGTTTTTCTTATGAACATCTCCACGAATTGCACAAGTGAGGCAATGATAAAGATAAATGATACCGTTTCCAGAAATTCAAGGTGTAGAGGTCTTAAAATCAGATGGTTGAGAAGCCATGTAAACACCGCAGTGAGTGTCATAACGAAGGTAGAGGCAAAGCCCATTCCAATGGCAGAACTGGCTTTTCCCGAGACACCAAGAAATGGACATAAACCAAGGAAATAAGTAAGCACAAAATTATTCGTTATTGCAGCAGCTATGAAAATTATAATAACCTTCATTATGCCCTCCTTTTACTGGAGATCCAATTCATGAGACCCACAAAGACACCCAGAGTGAGGAATGCACCGGGCGGCAGAATCATAACTATAAGGGGATGAAACCAGCTGCCGAATATTCTAAATCCGAAAACAGTTCCAAAGCCCAGAGCTTCCCGTACAATTCCGAGAGCAAGTATTACTATTATGTATCCGACACTCATACCCAGAGCATCGAAGAGAGAGTTCAAGAGGGGATTTTTCTGAGTGAATGCTTCCTGTCTGCCAAGAATAATACAGTTCACCACTATAAGTGGTACATAAGGTCCCAGGGCCTTGGAAATATCAGGAAATTTAGCCTTAAAGAAAAGATCCGCAATTGTCACAAAGGTGGCAATTACTACGATGAAGGAAGGTATTCTAACCTGGGACGGGATGATATTTTTAATGAGTCCAATAACAAAGGACGAAAAGAACAGAACAAAAAGGACAGCAAGTCCCATGGAAATACTGTTTATGGCTGTGTTGGAAACCGCGAGAACAGAACAAAGTCCCAGGAGCTGTATAAGTACAGGATTCTCTTTGAAAAGCCCCTTGATGAAGTCATATCCCAGAGAATGTTTTTTATTCATTTCTTAAGCTCCTTTTTGATCCTTTCATATACTTTGTTGACTATTTCTATTAAAGATTTGGAACTTATTGTCGCTCCGGTGATCACATCAATTTCTGCTTCTTTAAGTGGAAGGACTTTGTTTGTAAATTGATTTAAGAACTCAGGATCTTCAATTTTGGAACCTATCCCCGGAGTCTCACAATGTTCCAGTATTTTTATTCCTTTTAGATGCTTCAAAGAAATATCAAAAAGGGTAATTATCTTTATCTCACCGTTGTAACCCTCCCCAACTCCAATGCCAGCATAGCCTATCCTATTGCCTTCCGAATCCTGCACGATAAAAATGTCGTCTATCTTTGTTATTTCCTTGGTCTCAGGCACCAACTCTTTGATTGCCTCTATTATAGTCTTTATTTCTTTATCTGTTTTTTCGCCGATTTTGCTGGAATCTTCGTCACATGGTTGTGAACTAGAATTTATCTTTAGAAAAGTCCTGAGCTTTTCATGTGCGGCATTGACAATTTTAACCACAGATTTCGAAGAAATGGTCGCACCGGTGATTGCCTGGATTTCATTTTCTTTTTCCGGTTTCTTACCCTTAACATAGGTAATAGGTGGAACTCTATTTTGGTATTGTTCCTTGAACCAGTCTTCCTCTATTCTGTTCCCTAACCCTGGGGTTTCCACATTTTCCAGTATTTCCAGACCTGTAATATGCGTAAGGGTATTGTCGAAACCCACCATGAGCTTTATTTTACCCTGAAATCCGGCTCCCTCAGTCATGGCTGCATATCCGATTATCCTGCCATTTTCATCTTTGGCAATGAGCAGGGTAGTCTCCTTATCTATGATTTTCTCTTCATAGTCTTTGGTTGCAGGAAGTACTTTAACCAGTGCATTTTTTTTGGCCATTTCTGCATTTTTCTCAATGTCATTCCGTGTGGATATGTAGGTGTAGGAAAGCACAAAACCAGAGAAAATAGCAATTAAAGTGAGAACTATAACCATCCTGAATTCCAGTCTCATTTCTTAACCTCCCCCAGAATATTGGGTTTTATCGCCCTGTCAATCCATGGTCTTATCATATTGACCAGAAGAATGGAAAACATCACTCCCTCTGGGTAACCAGCGAATAGTCGTATCAGGATCACAAATACCCCTGCAATGATACCATATATCACTCTCCCTCGTGGAGTTATTGGTGAAGTCACCATATCAGTTATCATATATACTGCTCCCAGCATAAGACCACCTGCGAGGATATGGAAGAGCGGATCAGGGTATTTGTGGGGGTTTATAAGCCAGAATATCCCACCGAGTATAAATACAGTACCCACATAGCTAAGGGGGAGTCTCCAGTCTATATATCTTTTATAAAGGAGAAAAGCACCACCAATGAGTATTGCAATAACAGAGGTTTCTCCCAGAGAGCCAGAAATATTCCCCAGAAAGAGATCCTTATATGGGGTCATAATGTGATTGAATTTCCAATTAGCCAGAGGTGTGGCACCTGTAAAGGTATCCACACCTTTAGGTGCAGTCCAAGTTGTGGATTCTACAGGAAAAGCAGCCATAAGAAACGCTCTACCGACCAGTGCAGGGTTAAAGATATTCTGTCCAATACCACCGAATATCTGTTTTCCAAAGGAAATAGCGAAAGCGGCACCTATGGCAATTCCCCATAATGGGAACTTTGGTGGAAGTGTAAGAGCTAAAAGTATTCCTGTTATAACCGCACTTCCATCGAAACACTGCCTCCAGTTTTTATTTCTTGCCTTTAAAAATACCGCCTCAGTTAGAACTGAAAAAACTACGGATGTAATTATAAGGAGTAGAGAATATAGTCCGAATATATATATTCCAAAAGCAGCAGGGGGAATAAGTGAAATAACAGTATTCCACATAATCTTTTTGACGTCCTCTTCAGTGGTGAGATGAGGCGAAACAGATATTGTAAATAAACGTTCATTGGCTTTCATTTTTTCCTCCTTAGTTCAGATTTACCATATTTGATCCATTGTACGTGTGGAATGTGGGAAGGACAAATATAAGCACATGAACCACACTCTATACAATCCAGAAGTCCATACTGTTCCTTCGCTATTTCCAATCTTCCATATTTGACAAGGTCCACGAGTATAAGAGGTAGGAGACCCATGGGACATACACTTACACACCTTGAACATCTGATACAGGGATATGGTTCATGGAATTTTACTTCTTTTGATGTAAATAAAAGGATACCTGAAGTTCCCTTTATAACCGGTACATCAAGAGAATATTGGGAGATTCCCATCATGGGCCCCCCCATTATTATCTTTTTGATATCACCTGAGGTACCCCCGGTTTTTTCCACTATGTAAGAAAATTGCGTTCCAATCCGAACTAGATAGTTACCTTTGCCCTGAGCACCGCTTCCAGAAAGTGTTAGTACCCTTTCTATGAGAGGTTTACCAAATCTAACAGCTTCATAGATTGCTATGGATGTACCTGCATTATGCACAAGACAACCTACATCCATAGGTAGTCCTCCTCTGGGGACTTCTCTTCCCGTAAGCGCTTTAATAAGCTGTTTTTCAGCACCTTCTGGATATTTGGTTTTAACAACCCTCAGCTCAATATCATCAAATTCTCGAAGGGCATCTTGGATAGAGTTTATAGCTTCTGGTTTGTTATCTTCTATGGCTATATAGACCTTTTCAGCACCCACAGCCCTCTTTATGAGTCTAGCACCCCATAACATGTCTTCGGGCCTTTCCTGCATAAGTCTGTCATCTGCAGTGAGGTAGGGTTCACATTCTGCTCCATTAATTATGACCGTATCTATCTTTTTCTCTGGAGGCGGGGATAGCTTTACATGGGAAGGAAATGCCGCACCGCCAAGTCCTACGATGCCAGCCTCTTTGACATCGTTGATTATTTCTTCTCTTGTTCTCTCCTGCCAGTCTTTTCTCTCTCCGTATCCATCAAACCATGTGTCGTCACCATCAGCTTCAATGATTACTGTAGGAACATTCTCGAGAAATACCGGGTGGGGATGCTCCATTATGCTTTTGACTTTACCAGAGGTGGGAGCATGTATATTGGCAGAAATAAAACCATCGGCTTCGCCGATTTTCTGCCCCTTTTTAACTACATCTCCCCTTTTGACCAGAGGCTTTGCAGGTTTCCCAGCATGCTGAGATAATGGAACGTATAAAACCTCTGGAAGGGGAAGTGCTTCTATTTTTTTGTTGGACGTGATTTTGTTATAAGGAGGATGAACACCACCACGAAAAGTAAATTTATTCATTCATTACCTCCCCTTTTGTTAGTAAAAAATTATATTGTATTTTGAATTATTGTTCAAATTGGCAAGGAATGGAGAGGTCAGGAACTCAGGATCTTACTTACATTTTCCTCTATAAAAATTCTTATACCTTTACCCTTCAACATCAGGATTAGATGTTTATCCGGTGGAGGAGATGGGAATATAACAGCATCTATCCCTTCCTGTTCTACAAAATCCATTATGATTCTCCCTTTCCCTTTATCTGTCAGTCTGGCAGGGTTGGGAATCCTTCCTTTCTTCCTAAATTTATCATCGTATTTTTCTACAATGACAAATTCATCTGCCTCTCCAATATGAAGTGTAGGTTTGTCTTCCTTTACAGGAATAAATGCTTTTTTCAATTCTTTCTTCAGTGGCTCATAATGAATTAATACAGATTCCACATATTTGATTTCCTTTTTTATTGCTTTTTCTATCTCTTCGCTAACTTCATGGGCTTCTTCAAGGGTATTCACGTCCATCTCGAGGATGGCCTCAACGAATACAAACCTTCCTGAATTTCTTCCTTTAATTGTTATAATCCTGGTTACCTGCGGAAAATCCATAATTATATCCCTGATTTTTATCATTGTATCCATATCAATTGAAGCATCCAAGAGAACCTTTACGGAGTTACTCAGAAGTTCAAATGAAGCCCTGAATATGAAAAGAGCTACTATCACAGCTGCTGCTTTTTCCAGAGGAAAGTTTAATAGACCGCCACCTACACCAAAAAATACAATAATAGAGGAGAGAGCATCAGTACGGGAATGGATACCATCTGCTATAAGGCTGGGAGAATTCACTTCTTTTCCTGCCTTCAATTTATAATTGGATAGTAAAAAAGAGATCAGAGAAGATATAAATGCCACTCCCAACGGCCAGAAGTAATTTCTGGTCAAAGTTTTGTATTGAAAGGCTTCTTTAATAATCTCAAATCCTGCAAAAAATATCATAATTGAAAGAATAAGGCTGGCAAAATTCTCCAGTTTGTACAGTCCATAGGGGAATTTTTTTGTTTTTTTCTTAGAAAATACAATCCCCAGAAATACCAGCAGTGACGAAACAGTATCAGTGAGAGAATGGATAGCATCTGCAAAAATGGCGATGCTCCCTGAAAGAAAATATGCTAGTATCTTAATAAGAACAAGAAAGAAGGTTATCAATATGGACGTTAGAGCTACTTTTTCGTCTTTTTCTCTATTTAACATATCTGTTAATTCCAGGGGATTTGAAAATCTCTTTCTCAGTTATTATATAAGCATCCAGACCCTTTATATTCTCCACTATCTCCATAGCCCTTTTAGGTCCAAGCACGAATAAAGCTGTGGCAAGGGCATCAGCATAGGTTGCCTTATTATAGATTACTGTAACACTCAATACACCATTAGAAACTGGATATCCTGTTCTGGGATCAAAAATATGAGAATATTTTTTCCCCTTATACTCTACAAATCTTTCATAACTTCCTGACGTACAAACACTTTTGTCTTTAACACTGATTACTTCTCTTACTCCCTTTGTAACTGGATCACGAACCCCTACATTCCACGATTTTCCATTTTTATCACCCAGAAGAAAGAGATCTCCTCCTGCATCAATTATACCTGACCTGACACCATGTTCTTTTAAGAAAAAGACAGCAAGGTCTACGGCATAACCTTTGGCAATACCCGCCAAAGTGATGGATTGTCCTTCTCCAAGCCATACCGTATCGCCTTTTATTTTTATTTTTCTGTAGTCCACAAGGTGTATATATTTTTTTAAAGAATCTGGATCAGGAAATACATATTTCCCCTGTTCATCAAAATGCCAGAGATGAACGATTCCACCCACAGTGGGATCAAATGCTCCATGGGTTAATTCCGCTATCTCCACAGCCTTTCGAATACAATCAGCTGTCCATTTATGCACTTTTACTCCTTTACCACTGTTGTGGTTTAGACGATAAACATCTGAATTAGGATTGAGGGGATTCATCAAGGTATCCACAAGAGCAAAGATTTTAAAGACAGAATCTGCATAAGTATTGTAATCTTCAGGCAGGGTTACATTGAGAAGTGTTCCCATAACCAAATAAGTATGTGTGGAATAGCGAGGTCTTTCAGTGCAGGATAATATAAAAAATAAAAAAGTAAAAATTAATGAAACATAAATTTTTTTATTCATTTCCCGGGAAATACTTTTATATTTTTGAACTTACAGGGAGGAGAACCATGTCCCACCCTCATTATTTGGCCCGGTTCTCCTTTACCACAGTTTAATACCCCCCACATTTTAAATTCATCTCTATTTCCAATTTTGACCAGGGATCTCCAGAATTGGGGTGTGATGCCTGTATATACAGGGTTTTTACACAGGCTCTTTATTTTCCCATTTTTTATAAGCCATCCTATTTCAGTTCCAAACTGAAAATTGAGCCTTTTATCATCAATTGACCAGCTTTTGTTGGTTTGCAGGAAAATTCCTTCTTTTGTCTCTTGGATCATCTCCTCCAGCGAAGATTCTCCAGGTTCCAGATTGATGTTTGTCATTCTAACAATAGGAATCCTAGACCAGTCCTGCGCCCGGGCGGCCCCTGAGCTTTTTCTGCCAATGCGCGGAGCTGTATCTCTTGAAGATAAGTATCCTCTAAGAATGCCTTCCTGTATCAATACCTCTTTTTTTGCCCTTACACCTTCATCATCAAAGCCGAAGGTACCCAATCCTCCTGGATAAGTTGCATCCTGGTAAACATTCAAAATTTCAGATCCATACTGAAAACTGTTCAATTTATCCAGGGTTGCGAAACTTGTTCCTGCATAAGACGCTTCATATCCAAGAACTCTGTCAAGTTCCAGAGCGTGGCCTATTGACTCGTGAATTTGAAGGGCCATCTGGTCGGTATCGATGATGACATCCATAATGCCTTCGGGGCAAAGGGGAGCATTGAGGAGTTGTATCCCCTGTTCTTTGATTTGCTGGGCCTTTTGTACAAGGTCCAGCTCTTCAATAAATTCAAATCCTCTTCGCCCATAGTTTGAAAAGGATCGGGTCTGTATTTCTCCATTTTTTATAGTAATAACACTTATTCCGCCACCAGAATCAATAAATTCTTGTTCGATCACAGAGCCTTCTGTGGATGCAAAAACCTGATGAAGTCGTTTAAAATTTAAGTGACTATATCTGTTTATAACATGTTTGTCCTTCAGTAGTTCATCAAGTGTAAGAAGCAGTTTTATTTTTTCTTCAATGCTGATGGAAAAAGGGTCTTTTTCAAAGGGAGCTACATATCTTTCTATATAAGCTTCTTCCTTATGAAACTCCGTTTTGATTCCGGTCAGGGAAGCTACTTTTGCTGCACCTACAGCGTCCTTGATAGCCTTATCTGCACTCACTATGGTGAGGTTACTGGAGGAAGCAAAACCCCAGGCACCATTTATCATAACTCTTATACCAAATCCGAGATTCTCTTCTCTTCTCATGTCTTCAATTTTACCGTTTTTCACCACAATGTTTTCTTCAACAATATGTACCACCCTCACATCGCCATACTCTACTCCCGGTTGTTTCAGCAAATCCAGGATTGTTATAGCAAAATCCTTCATTTTAACCTCCAATTACTACATTGGATGCTATATTTTTTAACACCTGAAGAGCAGAAAGTGCTGCGAGAAAACTTGTTTTTGGATTGTCCGGGAAGGAAAAATTTTCCAGTGTAATTTCCAGTTTTCCAGCCTCCCCCTCTACTTCTATTGTGTGTATATTCTTTGAAACTCCTGGGTCAGCTATAATCTCTACCTGGAGGATATCTATGGCATGAGCAGCCAGACCAAATGCAATCGCAACATTAATATTTTGGGGATATCTTTTGGCTGCTTCATGGGCATTCCCTGAGAAAACCACAACAGGCTTCTCCGTTTTAATCCCCAATGCAGAGGGGGGTTTTCGTGTAGTGAGTCTTGCACGGTGAAGTCTCACATTGCTCATTGCCTTGAGGCCGTCAAGCCCCGCAATGGCACCAGAGGGAATATAAATTTTGGTATTATTTTCCCGAGCCACCCGAAATAATTTTTCTCTTAATCTATCATCTGCAAGAGCACCTGCGCTCATAAGAAGAAGCGGTTTTTTTTGCTTTAAGATTTTTTCTGCATACTGAAAAACTGCCTGCTGGGAGGCTGCCTCTATTACAAAATCCACGGGTAATTTTAAAAATTTCTCAAAACTATCAGCTATTTGAGGCTTATGTTCCAAAGACTCCGCAAGTTTATATACCTTATTTAAATCTATATCAAACAGTGCAACAAGTTTCATGTGAGCCACATTGCCTCTGTCGATTTCTCTGGCAAGGAATGAGCCGATGGCTCCACATCCAATAATCCCTGCTCTCACTCTTCAACCTCCATACTTATATCACAATGATATGCACCATAGGTTATTCTACCTACAGATATTATATCCACCCTTGTTTTTGCATATTCTTCAATGTTTCCAAGGTTAATCCCCCCGGAGGCTTCAAGAATAACCTTCTCTCTAACTTTTTTCTTTTCCAGAAGGACTATTATCTCCCTTATTTTATGGGGTTCCATATTGTCCAGCATGATAATGTCGGCTCCCATTTCAGCAGCCTTTAAAGCGTCCTCTTTATTTTCCACCTCAATCTCAATTTTTTTTGTAAAGCTGGCAAATCTTTTAGCTTCTTTTAATGCCTGTTCAACCCCTCCCAGGATTTTGATATGATTGTCTTTGATGAGAATCATATCAGAGAGAGAAAATCGGTGAGGGTCCGCACCACCGGCCAAGCAGGCCTCTTTCTCAAAAAATCTCAATCCAGGCAGGGTCTTTCGGGTACAGGCAATCTTTACTGCAGGATTTACAGCCTTTGCCTTCATGACGAAAAAGTGTGTCAGGGTAGTAATACCCGAAAGATGAGCAAGGAGATTTAGAACCGTCCTCTCCAGCTGGAGTATTTGTCGTGCATTTCCGTTTAAAGTGGCAATTTTTTCTCCTTTTCTTACCCATTCGCCATCTTTTTTTAGAAAGCGATGCTGAATCCCAAAATAATCTAAGAGGAGCCCCGCATACCGGATGCCAAACATCTTTAAATTTTCCCTTGCTTCAATACGTGCATTGATATTTTTATCAACAGGTATTATTGATGACGTTATATCTCCAAAAGGTATGTCCTCTTCCAGAAAATCCAGTAGTTTCTTTAAAATTTTACTTTTCATCTTTATAATTATCATTCGAATCAAAAAGAAAAGCAAGGAGGATAAAATGGCCATTCTTGTTGGAAAGGATACGAGGGTTGTTGTTCAGGGTATTACTGGAAGAGACGGATCATTTCATGCCAAATTAATGAAGGAATATGGTACCAATGTAGTGGCAGGTGTCACCCCAGGAAAAGGGGGACAGGAAGTTCACGGAATTCCGGTTTTCAATACCGTAAGGGAAGCTGTGGAAAAAGAAGGTGCAAATACATCCTGTATTTTTGTTCCTGCAGCCTTTGCAGCTGATGCTATAATGGAAGCTGCAGATGCTGGCGTAAAACTTATTGTTGCCATTACAGAGGGCATACCGGTTCAGGATATGGTAAAGGTGGTAAAATTTGTGGAGGAGAAGGGCGCAAGATTGATAGGACCTAATTGTCCAGGTCTCATTACTCCTGGAGAAGCCAAGGTGGGAATTTTACCCGGGCATATTTTCAAAAGGGGAAAGGTTGGTGTGATCTCAAGAAGTGGAACATTGACCTATGAGATAGTGAGTCATCTAACAGCTTATGGCTTGGGGCAGACTACCGCTATAGGAATTGGGGGTGACCCCATAATAGGATCCAAATTTATCGATCTTTTGAAGATGTTTCAGGAAGACGAAGAGACAGAAGGAGTGGTCCTTGTGGGTGAGATAGGTGGTACGGATGAACAGGAGGCAGCCCTGTATATAGAAAAAGAGTTTAGTAAGCCAGTGGTAGCATTTATAGCAGGTAGAACCGCGCCTAAAGAAAAGAGGATGGGACATGCTGGTGCTATTATATCCGGTTCTGAAGGTACTGCAGAGGAGAAAATCAAGGCCTTTGAATCTAGAGGCGTTCCTGTAGCTAAAGAGCCAGAGGAAGTGGCAAAACTGATGAAGCAGAGACTACAATGATTTTTCTTATTACGCTCGTATTTATTTCTTCAAATCTTCAATTTCAAATAGAATATTTTAAAAATAAGAATTTTCAGGTGGATTTTACAGAAAGAATATTTTATGAGAATAGTAATGTAGTGGATACTTTTTTGGGGACACTGAGACACACCGATAAGATACTTGAGATGCAGATAAAATATCCAGATAAAACCGTTTACAGACTAAAGGGAGATACTCTGTGGACTTATTTCCCCGAGAGTGGAGACTCCAGTCGTGATGTAATTCCTGGTGTTTACAAATGGCTTGATTTTGGCTACCTCTTAAATGATAGTGTCTTCAAAGTAATACCCGACTATCAGAATAATCTTATAACCATTTTCCCCAGAGATACACTTTCTCAATTTAGAGAAGTTCGTCTAATTCTTCAGGATAGCCTTGTGAAAAAACTTGAGATAAAATTGAAAGACAGGTCAGTTTACTTTGAATTTTGGAACTGGAGGTTTTGATGAACAACCTGTTTGAAAATGATGATTATTGTTTTGTTTGTGGTAAATCTAACCCCATTGGACTCAAAGCAAGGATCTGGAACAGAGAGGGGAAGGCATTAATTGATATAAAAATTCCTAGAGAATATCAAGGATACAGGGGTGTGATTCACGGAGGTATCCTTTCCACTTTGCTGGATGAAGCCATGGTATACGCAGCATCCAGTATTTCTGCGAAGGCTGTAACGGCAAAAATTGAGGTGAAATTCTTAAAACCTGTTTTATGTGAAAGAGAAATAGTAGTTATGGGCGAGGTGGTTAAAAAGAAGAAAAATTGGGTGATTGCTGAGGGTAGGATTCAATATAAAGGAGAAAAAGAAGATTTGTGTAAGGGGCAAGCCCTTATAAAAATATGGGAGGCATGATATGTTTAAAAAAATTATTCCAATTTTATTTTTACTTATCATTACCTCCTGCCAGAGGGAAGAATTTAAACAGCTTGTGGTGAGTGCGCAATTAAGTGCTACAAAATTGGATACCCTTAATGTTAACATAGCCCTTGCAGTTGTTGCAGAGGCAAGTCTTGATATTTCCGGTGAATCTGAAGCACCTTCAATAACCCCACCAGAACCTCAGGACACAGCCTTTGATCTTCCTGATCTTCCAGCAGGTCTTGAACCTGTGGAAGGTGCTAAGGTGGTGTTTGCTGGTGAAACCCTTGATGACATCGGTGGTGGCTATTACCAGGGAAGTCCAGATTCACTTATACCTCTCACACGTTACAATATATCCATAGAGGCCCCTGACGGAAATGTCAGTGGAAATGTGATATTACCCGGTGAGTTCAGTATCATCACGCCAGGCGATACTGTTATCTTTGCTGATTCTCTTCAAAATCTTAATGTAGTCTGGACGCACAGTGACAGCGCTAATTCTTATATGGTACGTTTGGTTAAGATTGGAGGAGGTGTTCTTTACTCTGAAGTGGTAAGTGACACTACCTTGCTGCTTGATCCACAAATTTTTGGAGCTTCTCCTCAAGGTGATTATCTCATCTCAGTTACGGCTATTTATGGAAAATTTGAGTCAGGTGTTCCTGGTTACAGCAACCTTCAAGGTGCCACAGGATATCTTTCAGCAGCTCTGACACCAGATGTTGTGGCTGTGAGGATACAGTAACTACATCAAATTAAGAGGGTCCACATTCACTTTTAAAGTGAAGTTTGTTGGTATTTTTATCTCTTTAAGGACTCTCAAAGTAGCATTTAGATTTTCGTACTTTTTATATTTAAGTAGGATCCTATAACGATATTTATTCCGTATTTTTTCACGTGGACAGCTGGCTGGACCCAGTAGTTCAACTTCCTGTTTCTTTGATTTTTCAAGTAAATTGAAAATTGTCTGAGAAAATTCTATTACTTTATTAAGCCCCCTTCCTTCAATTTCAATAGAGGTCAGTCTTTTATAAGGAGGATATCCATATTTTTTTCTATCTGCCAATTCATTCAGTACAAAGGCACGATAATCGAACTTTTTGATAGTGGATATTGCACGGGATTCTGGATTGTGGGTCTGAATTATTACTTTACCGCCTTTCCTAATTCTGCCTGCAACCTGATAGAGTAGCTGAAAACTTCTCTCTTCCGCTCTAAAATCAGGCATCCCAAGCCCTATATCTGCATTAATGATACCCACAAGTCCGAGATTTGGAAAATCAAATCCTTTACCTAACATCTTGGTTCCTACGAGTATCTTTAATTTCCCGTGATAAAAATCTTCATATATTCTAGGTACCATGCCTTTTTTTGAGACTGCGTCCACATCCATTCTGGCTATCTGGATGTTGTTGAAGAGGTTCTTAATTGCTTCTTCCACTTTTTGAGTACCAACTCCCATAAGCTTCAAGTTAGGTGAGCCACATTTGAGGCAGATGTCGGGTATTTTCGCTTTGTAACCGCATAGATGACATTTTAGAACCCCTTCTTTTTTATGATAAACAAGCCCCACACTACAATGAGGACATTTCATAATATATCCGCAATCTCTACATATTAGATAGGGCGAGAATCCTCTTCTGTTTAAAAATAGCATTACCTGTTTGTTGCTTTCAATGGCCTTCTTTATTTCATCCAACAGATGTATCGATATACCAGCAGGAGCTTTCTCTTCTTTCATATCTATTATCTCTATAGTAGGATTGGAATATCCTGGGATTCTTTCCTTCAGCTCCAAGAGAGTGTATTTCCTTGCCGCAGTTGCATTATAAAATGATTCAAGAGACGGAGTAGCACTTCCAAGTATCACCGGAATGTTGAGCAGATTACCATAAAATACCGCCACATCCCTCGCATTATAGCAGGGAGTTCTTTCCTCTTCTTTATATGATGTATCATGTTCCTCATCCACTACAATGAGACCCAGTTGAGGGGCTGGAAGGAATAGGGCCGACCGAGGTCCTACAATAACTCTCTTCTTTCCCTTTCTTACTCTTGTGAAGATCCATCTGCGTTCTGCATCACTGAGTGCCGAATGATAAAATGTCACCATATCCCCGAAAATTCTGAGAAAGAAATCTGTGATCTGAGGTGTCAGGGATATTTCAGGTACCAGAACTATCACTGACATACCGCTCTCCACGAACTCTTTCATGATCCAGCTGTAAACCATGGTTTTTCCACTTCCTGTTGCACCAAAAAGAAGGAAAGTACTTGGCTTATGGCTTATCTTTTCTTTAAATTTCCTGAGTACTTCCCTTTGCGCAGGTGTGGGATTATGGGGTATACTTCTTGTGGTCACAGGGTAAACACGAAATTCTTTTTCTTTCCTGGTGTAAATTTTTTCTCTCTCCTTGATGATTCCTTCTCTCACAAGCTTTTCCAGTTTTCTTCTTGCTGCCTCTCCAAAGTTGTTTAACACTGTCTTCAGGCTTATCCAGCGAGGATATCTCTTTTTAAAATACTGAATTAAGGGATCTTTAGACTCTACATTCTGCTGTTTGAGCCTGTACTCTTTTGTTTCCCTTTCCAAAGTTTTAGGCGGAAAAAAGAGCTTTATTGTTTCCGATAGAGGAGAAAAATAATATTGAGAAATCCACTCAGCTAGTTTGATGAGAGTGGGCAATGTAGAAATATCCTCTGGTAAAATTTCCTCCACCCATTTAATTTCTGGGAGTTGGAGTTCACAATCTTTTTTGGTTCTGTATACCACGCCCTTAACCTTTTTATTTTTGAAGGGAACTACCACCACCCTTCCAGGAATGATTTCAGAAATATGTTCATCTTTCAATCTATAAGTGAAGAAATCAGTTTTTGTATCAGGTATGATGATATCCGCGTACATTTTAAAATTCGAATTCGTATTCTAAGCCAAGGGAGAATGCCCCCTCTTTATCTTTTTCTGCATATATACCTAAACCGCTATAGAGTCTGTATCTCATATAGAAGATATCTTTGTCAATTTCTATAAAATCATGAGTATACCGGAAGAAAAGATTTTTGGAAAGGTAAAAACCAACGGTGAAGTGAGGGTCCTCCCCTGTAAGACCAGTGCCTATCTCAAGTTCCCGTATCCTTAGTTTTCTCTTTAAGTTTCTTGAGAGGATATCCTCAGCGATGTTAAAGGCCCGTGATTTAATCACATCCATATCACTTACTGAAAGAGGAATCTCCCTCAAAGGCCTGCCAAAGGAGAGAAGAGACACTATATCAGGCTCGGATAGCGTAGGTTCTGAATAAAGAGTGACCTCCGGTTTTTCCAGAGTTCCCCTGAGCTCTAAATAAACCGTGAATGAATCGACTTCTGTTCTTGCCTTAATATCCAGCTCAGGATTAATTCCTTCTGAATTATCGAAGAAAATACGCCCCTCATATATATCAAATACTCTGTCAATGTACAGAAAGGTTCCCTGGATAGTTGTAAATTCTCCACTGAGGATTGTTCTTAGACCATCGAATTTATAGTTAAGGTCCCCTTTAAACTCAATTTCAGCAAGCTCATTTTCAAGATAGGTATTACCATTAGAATGTATATTGATATTTATGCGAAGCGGTGAGGGAGAAGGTTGTCCACCCTTTCTCCTCTTCTTAAATCCTGCATAAAGATCTGCTTCTTCAGCAAGTAGATCACCTTTCACCAGAATCTCATTCCCTGTTTTAAAAACATCCAGTGTACCGGATACTCTGGAGTAAAGGTCATAAGTGGGGTAAACCTCCACATTTTTAACCATGAGGTATAGTTGCATCTCATGAAAGATTTTCGGGTGATTCAGAATTGTACCTTTTCCTGTGATGCTGCCTGTGGGAGTTCTGAAATTGATGTTTTCCAGATTCCAGGCGGTTTTTTCCAGTGTCATGGTCAGATAGGAACTGTCAAAAGGTATCTCGAGAGGTGTAAATATTCCAGAAAGATTTTCGAAGTATATGTTTCCCTCAAAGTTGGGTTGCTCCAGGGTGCCGTAAATTTCAGTAGACCCATAAATTAGACCTTCCTGAAAAATGAAAATATCCCCAATAAACTGGTTAAATAATAGGGGTTCGAAAATTTTCACTGTGAAGGATGAATAAAACGGAGAATTTTTTTCAATTTTCAATTCAACTGGTTTTAGAGTTATAATCAAAGGATACTGTGCTTTTCCTGATAAACAGAATTTTGGATCCTGGATGGATACACTGTCCACTGTCATCTTGTTATTTTCGTATAGGAGATGTATAGAGAAAAACTGAACACTGTTGTCCCTATATGTTACTTCTTCTCCCGTTAGAGACATGGAAATACTCGGCTTTTTCATATCACCTGTGAGGGTGGCTCTGGATGAAAAGTTACCGTATATGCCAAAAAGGCCCTTGAGAGTGAGATTTTCGACATCATAATTAAGAGTGATGTTTTCCCTCTCCAGATTAACAACCCCTTGAGCGTATACTTTTCCATCGCCGATATGAATTTCCCCCACTCTGATTCCAACCTTTTCTCTCTCTTTTTTGATCAGAATAGGTTCATAGTTCTCTATTTCAACTCCTTTTATCAAGCCTCTAAGGGTAGTTGCAAGAATTTCAAGGGTATCTTTAGAGTATTTGATTCTGGAAACCAATCTAATGGAGTCTGTCCCTTTCCAGGTTTTTAGGTCCAAATTCACCAGAGAAAATTTTTCAAGATCGGAATCCATAATCAGAGAATCTACGCCATATTCCATAACCTGAAGGCTTTCTGCGAAAATATGGATATTTTGGATCTGTGAGGTTCTGGATACTATAGTGACCCATGCGTCTTTCAATGAAAAAAAGTCCGTTCTCACTCCCGCAAGGCCTATGAAGCTGTTAGTATAAAAGATGGTATCCTGTCTATTGAATGCCAGCTCCAGCACCGCTGTTCCTCTTGAGATGCCCTTAATTTTAAAATCTTCAAGATGAAGGATCCCTTTGAGGTTCCCTGTAAGACTGTCCCCTCTAAGAACAAGATATCCGGTTAAATTACTTTTGTTGTTCTGAAGATACATGCTTTTCAAAATGAAATAATTTTTGCTTCTTTGAAGTGTAAGACTTATATGCCCCAGCTTTAAGTCTTTATAGAAGGTATTGTACATAAATGCACTAGCCTCAAAATTTTCAGGTGTCCCTTCGATTTTGCCAGTGACTTCTGACCGGACTCCCTGTTCATTAATTTGAAGATTTTTGACTATGATCTTGAAGCGCCATCCTTTAAGGATAATATGCCCTTCACCATCCAGGCTATTTTTTTTGAATTTTAGATGTATTTTTTTGAGAACTAAGGTATCCTTCTTATTGACAAATTTTACATAAACATCCTGAAAATTCCTACCTTGTGTTTTTAAAAAAGGTGTTCGAAAATCACCATATGAATCCAGGAAAGAGTAATGCAGTAGGGCATTTCGGGTTTCAATCTCTTTCCAGATTATTGTTTTTGCGCTGAAACGGAGGGAGTCGGAGCTCAGTAAACCATTAATATCCGAAAGCACCAAGGAATCTCCCTGAGCACTGAGATTCTCAAGGTAGATTCTGTTATTTTCAACATGAAATTTAGCATAAATTTCTACATTTTTGATGGCGGTATAGGTTACGTTATCTATGGAGAGCTTTAAGGTGTATTTTTTTCTGGTGCCTTCGATTTTTATATTGAGGTCTCGTACAGTTCCCTCTTGGTCATTTTTTTTGATGGTTAATTTCTTCAGATGCATATAATTTACAATTACAGGAAGTGTAAAGGAGGCTGTTCTAGCAGTACCTCCAGGAACATGTTTTCCAGTGAGTTTATCAAGGTTAATGTATAAGGAATCAATTCTCAATATTCTGAGGCTTCTCCCTTTTAAAAGTTCGATTATTCCAAAGCCTGCACGGAAGTTATGGAGAGTAAGTATTCCTTCTGCTTCGATTTTTTTAATGGAAAGTCCCGATAAGGGATTCAAAAAATAGCCTGTGATATTCACTTCCTGGTTTAGAAAGGATGTTAAGTTTTGCTTAATTAATCTTCTTGTGAAAAAATTTAAAAATACTCCCAGGACTAAAAGTAAAAGAAGAAAAAAAAGGAAACCTATTGTGATTTTCTTAGTTTTCTGTAACACTTTGTGCAGACTTTAACTGCTTTTTTCTGCCCATTTACAATTATATACGCTTTGTGCAGATTGGGCTTCCATTTACGTCTTGTTCTGTTATTTGCATGTGAAACGTTGTTCCCAAAAACAGGTCCTTTTCCACATAAATCACATCTTGCAGCCATTGTATCCCTCCTTACTTTTGTGACTTGGAAATTATAAACTTGAGAACCGAGTTTTTCAAATGATATAGAGAATAAAAATTTATTTGACATTTCTCAATTTTCGAATTATAATATCACAAAATCGATAGGAATTATGATATTATGAGATTAAGCACAATGTCAAGATATGGTTTAAGGGCAATGATAGACCTTGCAGAGCACTATGCAGAAGGTTTTGTCCAGCTAAGAGATATTGCTCTCCGCCAGGGAGTTTCATTTAGATATCTGGAGAATATAATGAGCAGACTCGTATCTGCAGGACTTGTAACAAGTACAAGAGGCAGAACCGGAGGATTCAGGCTTTCCAGGGATCCTAGTGAGATTACAGCATATGACGTGGTTTCTTCTCTTGAACAAACCCTTTCACCTGTCCCCTGCCTTGACAGCCATAATTTATGTGATAGATTTGAACATTGTGCTGCTAATGTATTAGCGGAGAAACTTAAAGATGCAGTTGTGCGTGTATTAAAATCCTTTACTTTGGAAGAACTTGCTTCAAAACAGAAGGAACTAAATTCAAGTAAAAATATTGAGGAGGTTTAACATGTCAGAATTTTTGAAAAACTCTGAATATAAAAAGAAGCTCCTTAAGGAGATGATAAAGGAGCTTCATTCCGGAAAAAAACCAGAAGAACTTATCGAAAAATTCAGGGATGTACTGAAAAATGTGAGTCCTCTGGAAATTCCCCTTGTAGAACAGGAGCTTGTAAAGGAGGGGATGAAACCCACGGAGATCGCAAAACTTTGCGATCTGCATGTATTGATCTTTAGAGAGTCTGTGAAGGACGCCATTAAAATTGATGATCTGGAAGATGGACATCCTCTAAAAAATCTTGTACTGGAGAATGAAAAGATCACCAAAGATGCGGAAATGTTGGGTTTGTACTCTGCTACCCTTGTAAGAGCAAAGGATGAGCAAACAAGACAGGACATACTGATGAATGTGAAAAGTATTGCAGAAAAAATAAAAAAGGTTTATTACACCCATTATGACAGAGAAGAGATGGTGATATTCCCCCACATTGAAAGGAGAGGGCTGAGTGCTGTATCTACAGTGCTGTGGAGGAAACATGATGAGATAAGGATAATGATCAAAAAGCTTTTAAACCTTCTCAGAAGGATCCGCACTGATGAAGAATATGTGGAGATGGTAAATGTGCTGGGGACACAGCTCTCACAGGCCCTTGTGGATATGGTATTTAGAGAGAATAATATTCTATATCCTACACTTAAAGCACTCCTTAGTGAGGGAGAGTGGCTGGCAATCAAACAGCAGGAAAAAGAATTTAGTTATTACGGTATAGAGGTTAAGGACAAATGGCGTCCAGATGTCAAGCCCATATATCCATATGAGATATCAGAAGTTATCTCAGAAGAACAATTGTCAAAGATACCAGATCATATGAAGAAAGAACTTTCCAAAAGAGAAGTAAAAATTCAGCCTGACACATATAAAATATATAGTGAAAAGGATATTGCACTTGAAGTTGGGTTTCTTAACTCAGAGAATCTGAATTTAATATTTAAATACCTCCCTATAGATATTACTTACATAGATGAGAACGACCGTGTTAAATTCTACTCAGGGGGGACTCGATTATTTAAAAGATCACCTTCTATTATTGGAAGACCTGTTCAACTGTGTCATCCTCCCCAGAGCGTATACATGGTAAATAAAATTCTCGACGCCTTCAAGAGCGGAAAAAGGGATTTTGCTGAGTTCTGGATTCAGATGGGAGAAAGATTTGTATATATTAAGTATTTTGCCCTCAGGGATGAGGAGGGTAATTATAAAGGTACTCTGGAAGTTACTCAGGAAATCGGGTATTTCAAAGAACTTGAGGGAGAAAAGAGACTACTTGATTGGGAGTGATGTACAATGCTGGACCGGTATATATTTGAGAAAAGACTTCAAAAATTCCAGAATTTGTTAAGATTGAAAGGAATTGATGGTGCAGTGATCCGTGCTCTTTCTTCCTACACTTATTTTACAGGAACACGATGGTTACGTCCTGCACTGCTTATTCCCCAGGAAGGGGAACCCATTGCAATAATCGCCAGAAATGAATTGTCTGCGTATAAAGAAAAGAGCTGGATTGAGAATATAATAGAATATACAAATGCTGAGGAGCTTATGGCTGCTGTGATGTCATGGATAAAAAAGAATAATTACAGAAAGGTAGGTCTGGAATTTACTGTGGAGCGGGATTCTTACATGCTGTTTCTTAGTGTTTTCCAGAGATTGAATCCCGATGTAGAGATAGCTGATATTCATGATTTGATTGTTGAGCTGAGAAAGTTTAAGGAGAAAGAAGAGGTGGAATTGATAAGGAAGGCGGGAAAAATTGCAAAAGATGGTCTATCCCTTACAGAAAAGCTTATAAAGCCCGGGATCAGTGAGCTGGAGATCGCAGCTGAAGTTACAAAAGAACTTATGCTGCAGGGAAGTGAAGCACCTCAGGTTTATATCTCAGCCATACCACGTATTCATTCTGAGCCTTTTCATGATGTTAAAGTTAGAGAAAATAGTGTTGTTTCAGTGGTTATTGGAGCGGATTATGGAAATTACTATGCCAATGTTTCAAGGAGTTTCATTGTGGGGAACCCCGGTGAGACTGTAAAACGGGCTTTTATGGCCATGGAGAAAGCTTATCAATATGCGCTTCAACTTACAAGAACAGGTAAAAAATTCATAGAAGTTGAAAAGGAAATAGAGAGAATTTATAAAGAAGAGGGCATGGAAGAATATTATGTGAAGGGTTATACCCACGGTGTTGGACTTCTCATTGAAGAGGACCCAATTACCACCATAGTGGTAAAACATAGATTCCAGAATATCAAGCCAGGGATGGTTCTGGCTATGATACACGCTCCACTTATGCTTCCAGAGGGTGCAATCAAAAAGGAGGATACTGTTCTTATCACAGAGAAGGGGATCGAGATTCTTACAGATTAAGTTTTTGGAGAGCCTATTTTACTTTCCAGAATCTCTTTTACCTTCCGAGCATCAGCCCTTCCTCTGGTTTCTTTCATGACCTTGCCAATTAGTGCCCCAAGAACCCCGGTTTTGCCATTCCTAAATTTTTCCACAAGCTCCTGATTCTCTTCGAGAACCTTATTGATGATCTTTTCCAGCTCTTGAGAAGAGATAGTAGAACTTAAAGCTTCCTCTAGTGAGTGCTTAAGGGATTCTTCATTATAGAGTGTCTTTTTAAAAATATCCTTAGCCATATTATAGGAAAGTTTCCCTCTGGAGACGTAATTTAGAAATTCCCCGAGCTCCTCTGCATGGATACGGAACTCCTGGATTCCAAGATTATTCTCATTCAGGTAACCAAGTATCTCCACATTAATCCAGTTGGCCAATAATCTTTTATCTTCAGCTACCTGAGCTGCTTTTTCGAAATAATCGGCAAGATTCTTATTCAGAGAAAGTATCCTTGCCTGATCTTTTCCTATATTGTATTGGGAAACAAATCTTTTGAGTTTTTCATCGGGAAGCTCAGGAAGTGTTTTCTTCAATTCTTCTATTTCTGTATCCTGCACCACCAGAGGAGGGAGATCAGGCTCAGGGAAATATCTGTAGTCATGGGCTTCCTCTTTAACTCTCATGGTTCTGGTTTCCTTCTTATATTCATCCCACAGCCTTGTTTCCTGTATAACGGTTCCCCCTCCTTGGAGAATTTTTTTCTGTCTTTCTATCTCATAATTCAGGCCATCGTAAACCGATTTAAATGAATTCAGGTTTTTTAATTCAACCTTTACACCCAGTTTCTCTCCTGGTTTACGGAGAGAGATGTTGGCGTCAACCCTCAGTTCTCCTTTTTCCATATCACATTCTGACACCTCCAGATATCTTAATATCAACCTTAGCTTTTCAAGAAAAGTACGGGCTTCTTCTGGGGAATTCATATCCGGAAGAGTCACCATTTCAAGAAGAGGGATGCCGGAACGATTGTAATCGAGAAGTACCTCTCCTGTATCTGTATGTATTGATTTGGCTGCTTCTTCTTCGATATTCATCCTTTCCAGTCTTATTTTTTTGTATCCCTTGGAGGTTTCTATTTCGATGTAACCACCAGTGGCTAAGGATTCAGTATACTGAGTTATCTGGTATCCCTTAGGGAGATCTGGATAAAAATAATTCTTTCTATAAAATCTCGAAAGCTTATGGATATCTGCATGAAGGGCAAGTGCAACCTTAAGAGCAAGCCTTACTGCTTCTTCATTAAGAACAGGGAGAGCCCCTGGATAGCCAAGACACACAGGACAGATATGAGTATTGGGTGTAGCACCATATTCATTTTTACATTTACAAAACAGTTTTGTCTCAGTGTTTAATTGTATGTGGATTTCCAGTCCTATTACAGGCTCCAGCTTATTTTCCATACAATTACTTTAATGTTTACTTTGAAAAAATTCAAGAAATCAAGTAAAATTATAACATTCAACGTTTAAGGAGGTTCCGATGGAAGGGAAAAAACCTTTCGAACTTGAGATCGATGAAGCAAAGGCCCAGGGAGTTTATGCAAATCTTGTAATGATAACCCATTCTCCTTCAGAAATAATTCTTGATTTTGCCAGAATTATGCCTGGACTACCCAAAGCAAAGATACAGTCCAGAATCATAATGACCCCTCAACATGCAAAACTACTTCTTAAGGCACTGGAGGATAATATCAAAAAATATGAGGCAAGATTTGGAGAGATCAAACTTCACGGTCTTGAGGAGAGGAGGGTAGGTTTTAATCCCACAGAAGAAGAGAAATAGATGATATATCTTGCTCGTATCGAATATGACGGTACAGACTTCTTCGGATGGCAGATTCAGAGAGACAAGAGGACGATACAGGGAGAGATAATGAAAGCTCTCAAAAGAGTAACGGGTATATCCGTGAAGGTTGTGGGAGCATCTCGTACAGACAGGGGAGTTCATGCCAGGGGACAGCTGGCTTCCTTTCATTTTCCAGAGGAACCAAAACTCGAGCCTGAGGAGTTAAAAAGAGCAATGAATGCTATTCTCCCTCACGACATTTACATTCATGAAATGAAGAAAGTTGATGCAGATTTTAATGCAAGGTATCGTGCAAAAAAGAAGAAGTATGTTTACAGGATACTTCCGGAGAAAAGATCCCCGATAAGAAGACGATTTCTTCTCGAACTGCCCTTCACACCCGACCTGGAGATTTTAAATGAGAGTGCCTCTTATTTAAAAGGCACTATAGATTTCTCTTTTTTAAAAATAGAAGAGGGGAAATCCCCTAATGTGGAATTTGAGAAAGCAATGTGGTACAGGGTAGAGGATGAATATGTTTTTGAAGTTGTGGCCAATAGATTTCTTTATAAACTTGTAAGGATGCTCGTGGGCATGATGCTCAAGGCGGCTTGGAAATTTAAAGACGCTGGAGCATTTAAAAAATTCCTTGATGGTGAAGATGAACATATCTGGGTGGTTCCTCCGCGGGGACTTACTCTGGATGAGGTTTATATTTAAAAATAAAGGAGGATAGAGAATGAAAATATTTGTTGATACAGCCAATATCAAAGAAATAGAAGAACTGGTAAGCTGGGGCATTATAGAAGGGGCAACTACCAATCCAACGCTGATTTCAAGAGAGGAGGGAGATCCCAAGGATATTATTAAAAAGATATGTGAACTTGTAAAAGGACCTGTTTCTGCAGAAGTGGTCTCACAGGACGCTGAAGGAATGATAAAAGAGGCCAGAGAACTGGCCAAAATAGATGAACATGTTGTCATAAAAATCCCCATGACAGTTGAGGGTCTCAAGGCTATAAAAGTCCTTTCACAGGAAGGAATTAAATGCAATACAACTCTGGTATTTACTCCCATGCAGGCTCTGCTTGCGGCAAAGGCAGGAGCAAGATATGTGTCTCCTTTTGTGGGAAGACTCGACGATATATCCAGCTATGGTATGAGACTCATTGAAGATATACTCACCATATTTGATAACTATGGTTTTAATACAGAGGTTATAGTTGCATCCATCAGACACCCAATGCATGTACTTGAAGCAGCATTGATGGGAGCCCATATAGCAACTATCCCTCCTAAAGTAATAAGACAGCTGGTAAATCATCCACTCACAGATATTGGTATTGAAAGATTTCTCAAAGACTGGGAAAAGGTGAAAAAGAGATGAGAAAAATCCTATATTTTGTTTTTGTTTTTCTTGTTTTGGCATCGGGTTTTTATCTCTTTCATGTTCAGAAACTGGAAAATAACAGCTCCACAGAAGTAAAAAATCTGTTTGTAGACACAGCGGCTGCAGATGAACAGATCACAATATCCAGAAGGACCGCCATCGTAACTGCCACTGAAAGAGTTAAGGAAGCGGTTGTTTCCATCACAGTTATAGGAACAAGATTGGTAGCAGGAAGAAATCCCCTTTTTGAGGATCCATTTTTTGATTTTTTCAGGGATTTCTTCCCTCCGTATTATTATAAACAAAGGGTGGTATCCCTGGGTTCAGGTGTGATAATTTCACCTGATGGTTACATAATAACCAATGAACATGTGGTGGAGGGAGGTGATACAGTAAAAGTAACTTTACCGGATGGAAGAAACTTTGACGGAGAAATCGTGGGTATAGACAAACGTCATGATATTGCCCTTATTAAAATTCATGGCCAATCATTACCATATGCAAAACTCGGTAATTCCGATGATCTTTACATCGGAGAATGGGCTATTGCCATTGGAAATCCTCTCGGTTTTTTGATGGAAGATGTGGACCCCACTGTTACAGTGGGTGTTATATCTGCTGTTCACAGGACTATAAAGGGAAGAGGAGAAAGAGTATACCGGGATATGATACAGACAGATGCAGCCATAAACCCGGGTAATTCAGGTGGAGCTCTGGTGAATTCACTGGGGGAGGTTATTGGTATTAATACCTTTATTTTATCCCAATCAGGAGGTTCAGAGGGACTGGGTTTTGCTATACCCATAAATACTGTGAAAAAGATTGTAAATGAATTAAGAAAATATGGTTATGTTAGGGAAGCTTACATCGGTGTAATTTGTCAGGATTTAACAAAGAAACTCGCCAGTACACTGGGATATAATAAGAGTTACGGTATTTTTGTCACAGATGTTTACGACAAATCTGTAAAACTAAGAGAAGGAGACATTATTGAGAAGGTTAATGGAAGAAAAATTTTCAATCTCGGAGACTGGGAAGATTTCACATATGCTGTACTACCGGGCGAAAGGCTAAAAATTCTTATATACAGAAATGGGAAGGAGAAACTTATAGATGTTGTTGCAAAGGAACTGCATATGGATCATGTGTATATAAAAGATTTTGGAATGTATCTCTCAACTCTTACTGATCCATTAAGAGTGATTTATTCCATAAATCATGAAGAAGGTGTATTCGTGGAGGAGGTGGAACCTGGAAGCTTAGGCCAAAGATTAGGATTTATAAAGGGTGATGTAATTTACAGAATCAATAGAAAAAATATTGCGAATGTGGAAGAGTTCAAAAACATGTTGAAGAGCACAACCAGAGCTGGATTGGTATTCTTTATTGAACGTAAAGGAGAAAACTTTATACTTCAGATAAGGTGATATTATGAAGAGAGAAACCAAAGTCGGGTTAACTATTGTATTCCTGATGGCCCTCCTGGTCTTTGGTTACCTATGGGTCAAGGAATATAGGATCAGGGTAAGGAAACATGAGTATTACATTTCTTTTCCAGAAGTTGGCTGGGTCAAGAAGGGAGATCTTGTGACCATACTGGGTGTTCCTAAGGGAAGGGTAGAGAAGGTTGTTCTTTACCCGGATAGTGTGATTGTGAAGGTTTCACTGGACGAAATATATCTTACGGAAGGTAGTCATGCGTATATAGAAAGCCAGGGGCTCATAGGGCAGATGAGGATTTCTATAATATTGGGAAAAGGAGATACTTTGAAAGAAGGGTCCTTAATTAGAGGTGTAAAAAGGAAAGACCTTGGAGAGCTTATTTCTTCTGTTGGGGATCTTGTAGACTCATTACTTACAGTGGTGGACCGTGTAAATTCACTTTCCATAACCGTGGAAAATTTCACTAATTCCTTAAACAATAATCTTGTAGTTTTCAGGAGAGAATTAACCGATTTTAAGGACTTTCTTAAAGATTTACTGGCGAGTCAAGGAGAAAATCTTGATACGAGTTTTGTAATACTGAATAAAACACTCACAGATTTGGATTCGTTAGTTGCCACACTCCAGTCATCGGATCTTATAAAGAGAATCAGCAGTGATACCCTTTACAACGATATTGATTCTTTAATACTGGAAATGAGGTCTTTGATAAAAGATATTAAAGAAAATCCATCAAGGTATTTCAAGGTGAGTGTATTTTGATGAAAGAAAAGACCATTTTTGTGTGTTCAGAATGTGGATATGAATCCCCTCGGTGGCTTGGTAAATGTCCCCAGTGTGGAGCTTGGAATAGTTTTAGAGAGATAAAGATAGACAGAAAGAAAAGATGGACTGAAGAAAAGGGAGAAGTTCTGTCTTTAGACAAGATTGAACTCACGGGAGGAGAGAGGATTCCCACGGGCATAGAGGAAGTGGATAGGGTGCTGGGAAACGGATTTCTTAAGGGAAGTATTGTTCTGATAGGAGGAGATCCGGGAATCGGGAAATCCACACTGGTACTTGAGATTGCCAGAAACCTTGCTGAGAAAGGGTACAAAATTCTCTATGTGACAGGAGAGGAATCTCCCGAACAAATAAAACAGAGGGCAATGAGACTTAAGGCCACCAATGAAAATATTCTGATATTCCCTGGGCAGGACCTCGAGGAAATAAAAGAGATTATAGAGGATGCCTCTCCCTCCTTCCTGCTCGTGGATTCCATTCAAACTGTCTTCTCACCGGAACTTCCCCAGGCTCCAGGCAGCGTGAGTCAGGTTAGGGAATGCGGTCTTGAATTTTTAAGGTTGACAAAGAAAAAGAAAATAACCACAGTACTTATAGGACATGTAACAAAAGATGGGACCCTTGCAGGCCCCCGTACTCTTGAGCATATGATGGATGTGGTTCTTTATCTAGAAGGCGAAAGAAAATCAGGACTCCGTATTTTGAGGAGTTCTAAAAACCGGTTTGGTTCCACAGAAGAGATAGGAATTTTTGAAATGAGTGAAGAAGGATTAAGAGAGGTAAAAGATCCTTCGCTGCATTTTGTTGATTTAAACCATGGTGAAAGGGAGGGTACTGCATATACCGTGTTACTGGAGGGCAAGAGGCCACTTGTTGTAGAAATTCAGGCCCTGGTTTCTCCCACCCCCTTTAATATTCCCCAGAGAGTCACCACAGGCTTTGATCCCAGAAGATTATCCATGCTTCTAGCAGTGACAGAAAAATTCACCGGCCTTATGTTGAGGAGTATGGATATTTTTCTCAACGTCACAGGGGGGATTAAAATCCAGGACTCTTCAGCAGATCTTTCAGTGGTTATGGCGATGATTTCATCTTTCAGAAAGAAGGCCTTGCCCGCTCTTTCAGTTTTTCTGGGAGAGGTGGGTTTAGGTGGCGAAATTAGACCAGTTTCTGGTCTCAATAAAAGAATAGAAGAAGCAAAACGACTTGGTTTTAATAACATATATATTCCATCAGTGTCATCCCCAGTAAAGGGGGATAAACGGCTTAAGGTATATAATAACATTAGGGAGGTTATAGAATCATGTTTTGGTTAATTTTTACAAGGCTTATTGTTTTTATACTTATAGTAATAGTGGGAACATACTCTGGATTACTTCTGGGTCATGGCTTCTATGAGAGTATTGCAGTTTCTGCATTGTTTGCAGGATTTGTAATACTTATTGAAAGAGCACTTTCCAGGAAGAAATTCAGGGATGTAATCATTATAATGCTGGGTATTTTTGTGGGGCTTGCAGTGGGCTCCACTGTGGCCATAATACTTTCCCTTTTCCCTCTCTTCAAGCACATAAAAGCTTGGATTTTTGTACTCTCCAATGTAGTGTTTGTATATTTATTTGGGATGTATATATACTCAAGAAGAGAAGAGATAGGATTGTGGGGAAGACTGGGAGGGAGACGTCAGGAAATTGCCAGGAGATACAAACTCCTTGATACAAGTGTCCTCATAGATGGACGGATTGCAGACATAGCTGACACGGGATTTCTGGAAGGTTATCTTGCCATTCCCGATTTTGTACTGAGAGAATTACAGAAAATTGCAGATGCCAAAGAGCATCAAAGAAGGATTAAGGGAAGAAGGGGAATGGAAACCATAAAAAGGTTAAAGGAAAGTCCCAATGTAAGGGTTGTATTTCTGGACGAAGATGTTCCCCATGAAAAGGAAGTGGATGCAAAACTTGTGGAGCTCGCGAGGATGAAAAGGTATAAGTTGATCACCACAGATTATAATCTTCAGAAGGTTGCTGAACTCAGAGGAGTAAAGGTTCTCAATATAAACCAGCTTGCTCTTGCCATACGTCCCCCACTGAGTGCCGGAGATGAACTCAAGATCAAGATAATAAGGGAAGGAAAAGAGAAAAATCAGGGAATAGGATATCTTGATGATGGCACCATGGTGGTGGTAGAGGATGCCATCAAATACCTGGGTGAGGAGGTTGAGTGCGTGGTTCATTCTGTTATACAATCTGAGACAGGGAGGATTGTATTTGCCCGATTGAAAGGCAAGAAGGAGGAATAAGAATGAGCTTTTTCATTGCAGATGAAGATGCCATTAGGAGGGGTTTGACCACAGATGTTTATTTTTTGAGAACAAAGGAAGTTCTGGAAAAGAAAGGTGTTAGTAAAAATGTTGTGGCTGAGTTCACAGCCTCTTCACTGCCCCATGGTTACAAATGGGCTATATTTTCAGGCCTTGAAAGTGTACTGGAACTACTTGAGGGTATTCCCATAGATGTGTACGCCTTGAAGGAGGGTACTCTTTTTAGAAATAAAGATTTACGGGGTGTCCCTGTTCCTGTGGTTGTTATTCAGGGGAAATATGAAAATTTTGTAGTTTATGAGACCCCCATCCTGGGTTTCATCTGCCAGGGGTCGGGAATAGCTACAAAGGCTGCGAGAGTGAGAATTGCAGCTGGAGACCTTCCGGTCCTTTCCTTTGGAGTTAGAAGGATGCACCCCGCTATAAGTCCTTTTATAGATAGAAATGCTTACATAGGGGGATGTGACGGTGTATCCAGTATTTTGGGCGGTGAGGCTATCGGGAAACCTGCGGTGGGAACCATGCCTCATGCATTAATTATCGTCATGGGGGAAGAAGAGGCATGGGAATCATTTGATGAGGTAGTTTCAAAGGATATACCAAGGATTGCTTTGATAGATACTTATGGAGATGAAAAGCTTGAATCTATTAAGGCAGCACAGATTATCAGGGATCTTAAGGCAGTGAGGCTGGATACCCCTGGATCCAGAAGGGGTAATTTTGCCAGTATTGTTAAGGAAGTGAGGTGGGAACTGGACCTCAGGGGATTTAAGGATGTGGAAATATTTGTTTCAGGGGGTCTTGATGAGAACAGCATCCCTCCATTAAAGGAAGCTGGCGCTTCTGGATTTGGAGTGGGAACATCCATAGCTAATGCCCCAACCATAGATTTCGCTATGGATATTGTGGAGGTTGAGGGCAAACCTGCAGCCAAGAAGGGAAAATTTGGTGGAAGGAAAAGAGTTCTGAGGTGTGAAGGGTGTTTAAATTATCTTGTGATACCTTATGGCGAGGATACTCCAGCTACCTGCCCTCTTTGTGGTGGGGAATTAAAGGAGGTTATGGAGCCCGTCCTGAGAAAGGGAAAACGGGTCGGAGAAAAGAAGAGTGCTTCAGAAATAAGAGATTATGTGTTGAAACAGCTGGCTATCCTTAAAAATAATTTGCAGGAGAACATATGAAGAGGATAGTAATACTGGCCTCAGGTAATGGGTCAAATTTTGAAGCGATTGTTAAAACAGCAAGGAAAGAGAAGTGGCCCGTGGAGATAGTATCCCTGATAACAGATAATCCTCATGCCTATGCCATAAAAAGAGCAAAAAGACTCCGGATACCATGCAAGCTTTTGAATTACAAAGAATTTGATTCAAAAGATAGTTATAATAAAGAACTTTTCAAAATATTAAAGGAATTCTCACCTGACCTTATTGTGCTTGCAGGTTATATGAGGATCTTACCACCTTATATTGTCAGGGCTTTCCGGTGGAGAATAGTGAATATACACCCTGCACTGCTCCCTGCTTTTAGGGGATTACATGCCATCGAGAGGGCTTATAAAGCTGGATGCAAGGTGACAGGTGTCACTGTCCATTTTGTGGATGAAGGTGTGGATACGGGACCTATAATTGCTCAGAAATGTATTGAAATAAGAGA